>RRZT010369814.1_pt1 | contig 26308 bp, 20 predicted proteins | sample 2165551 | NCBI WGS metagenome assembly RRZT01 (sample SAMN10456910, study PRJNA506462) | wastewater metagenome | biome: wastewater; feature: sludge; material: wastewater sludge; isolation source: wastewater sludge with Escherichia coli K12::gfp cells carrying plasmid... | place: USA: Moscow, Idaho... | reverse complement strand
GCGGGAACAGCCAGCCGATGTAGCAGATGAGTGAGTCGATGATGTGTGCCAATTGCCGAACGAAGGCCATTGCCATGCCGATCGGACGCCCAGTGGCTTCACTGACCAGACGGACACCGGCCACCTTGCGTCTCCATGACTGGCCGGTGGTGCCACCCAGATACACCATGTTGTAGACGAACCAACCCAAGACGAGTACGGACGAGATGACGCCCTGCACATCCTCGCTCGCAAATCCGCCAAGGATGCCGACGATGACACCGATCACCATGCCGGGAGCAACGTAGTCGATGAGACCGCCAAGCGCGCGCTTGCCCCAGGAAGCGTAGGGAGCCCCTCCTGGAGAGACGGGACCGTACAACTCGCCACTGTAGGTGGGCTGCTGACCATAGGTGCCGGACTGGCTCTGAGCACCAGACTGCTGCGCGTAGCCGGCGGTGGCGCCTTGAACGTAGCCGGCTTGGCCGTAGCCGCTCTGGCCGTACGGCTGTGCGGGTTGTTCGGCGCCGGGCTGGCCGTAAGTGCCGTAACCGGGCTGCGGCCCGCTGTCGGACTGACCGTAGGGAGACTGACCGTAGGCGTCGTAGCCGGGCTGTGGGCCGGCGCCGGGTTGGCCGTAGGTGCCGAGGTCAGGTTGTTGACCGTAGCCGGGTTGTTGGCCGTAGATGCCGAGATCAGGCTGTTGGCCAAGCTGCTCGGACGTTTGCTGCCCGTAAGAATCGGGGCTGGGTGGGTTGCCGCCCGGCTGGCTGTAGGTCGGCTGGCCGTAGGCGTCGTAGCCGGGTTGCTGGCCGTAGCCGGACTGCGCAGCAGGGGACTGGCCATAGCCACTGAGAGCCGGCGGCTCCTCGGTGGGCTGTCCGTAGGCGGGCGGGCGGACCGGTTGATCGCTACCAGGCTGTTGGCCGTAGGCGGGCATGCCAAAGGGGGGCTCCTGCTGGCCGCCCGGCAGATCGTCCGGCTGCGGGGTGGATTCGTTCCCGGCTGCTTCCAGCCCCTCGCCGCCCGGGGGGTTCTTTTCCGGATCGTTCGGGCGACCCCAGTAGTCGTTACTCACCGCTGTCTCCAATCGCATCGCATTGACGGACAAATCCTAGGCGCACGCAGAGGAATCCCCGCAAGGCTGCCATCGAAACCGGTGGATAATTGGGGAATGGCCATGCCTGCGGACACTGAGACTGCGTTCTCGGCGCGAGTGGCACTTGGCCGACTGGCAACATTCACAGTGGTGGGAGCCAGCATCGCTGGTGCGCACCTGTTCTTCGGCATTGGCCTGCTCTGCCCATTGTTTGCGCTCACCGGCATCCAATGCCCGTTGTGTGGGGCGACGCGGGCTGCTGGCGCATTGGCGCACGGTGACCTGGCCGCTGCTTGGTCGCACAACGCGTTGCTGGTGGTGGGACTCGGTCTGGCCGCGGTCTGCGCGGCCGCCTGGACGGTTGAGTTGGCCGGCGGCCCGGCGCTGCGACCCCCTCGGCGGGTGCGTCCGCTGACCCAGAACAAGGTCTATCTGGTCGTTGCTGTGGTCGCGGCGCTCTTCATGGTCGTGCGCAACCTGGTGTGAGCAACCTGGCGTGGTTGCCGTTCGCGTTCGGCCGAAACTCGGAGGCGGCCCGATAAGCAGCGATGGCGCGCAGAGATGCGCGAGGACGACGAGAATGCCGTTGCGCCTTGACGTCATACTGATCCGGTGTACTGTTTCCCTACATCTAGTAGTTACAGCACTGTGATTCGTCCACAAGTTGTGGTTGATGTCCACAAATGATCCACAGGGCCATCCACAGGGGTCGCTGGGGGAGGAGGGTTCAGGTGCATTGCCCATACTGCCGCCACTGTGACTCACGCGTGCTCGATACCCGCGTGAGTGAGGACGGCGCAAGTATTCGTCGCCGTCGTCAGTGCCCCGCGTGTGAGCGGCGCTTCACCACCATAGAGCAGACCCAGCTGGTGGTGGTCAAGCGATCTGGCGTCATCGAACCATTCAACCGGGACAAGGTGATCACCGGTGTGCGGAAGGCCTGTAAGGGACGGCCGGTCACCGAAGGCCAACTGGCCAGACTCGGTCAGCGGGTCGAGGAGGCGCTCCGCGCGTCTGGCCAGGCGGAGGTGGCGACCGAGGACATTGGGGTCGCGATCCTCGGCCCGCTCAGTGAACTGGATCCGGTTGCCTACCTGCGGTTCGCATCGGTCTACAAGCACTACGACAGCGCCGACGACTTCCTTGATGAGATCGCCCGAATGCGCCCCTCAACAACCCAGTCGGTGGAAGGCCGCGACGACGGACCAGACCTGAGCGATGAACAGAACTGTCAGCCCGCGCTGGCACTGTGACCTGATCCCGGAACCAGACAACGACCCAATCGTCCCCAATCACCGACGAATGAATCAGTAGGAGAGCACCGTGACCGATACGATCCATGACCACGCGCCCGCCGTCGACAACGGCACCAGGCATGGCCTGGCCATCGAGCGCGTCTTCACCACCGAAGGCGTGCACCCCTACGACGAGGTCGCATGGGAACTGCGGGACGTGGTTCAGACCAACTGGAAGACAGGCGAGAAGGTCTTCGAGCAGCGCGGCGTGGAGTTCCCCGACTTCTGGAGCCTCAACGCCTCCACTATCGTCACCACCAAGTACTTCCGCGGTGCGCTCGGCACCCCGCAGCGTGAGGCGAGCCTGAAGACCCTCATCGACCGGGTCGTCGGGAAGTACCGTCAGGCCGGACTCGAGAGCGCCTACTTCGCGTCCGAGCAGGATGCCGACATCTTCTCCCATGAACTCACCTGGCTGCTGTTGAACCAGCACTTCAGCTTCAACTCGCCAGTCTGGTTCAACGTGGGGACCGCCGCGCCACAACAGGTCAGCGCCTGCTTCATCTTGTCGGTCGATGACTCGATGGAGTCGATCCGGAACTGGTACCGCGAGGAAGGCATGATCTTCAAGGGCGGTTCGGGTGCCGGGCTGAATCTGTCGAAGATCCGTTCGTCGAAAGAATTGCTGCGCAGCTCGGGTGGCACCGCGTCCGGCCCGGTCAGCTTCATGCGCGGAGCGGACGCTTCGGCGGGCACCATCAAGTCAGGCGGGGCCACCCGCCGGGCGGCCAAGATGGTGGTGCTCGACATCGACCATCCCGACATCGAGGAGTTCATCGAGACCAAGGCGCGCGAGGAGAACAAGATCCGTGCGCTGCGTGACGCCGGCTTCGACATGGACCTGGGCGGCAAGGACATCACCTCGGTGCAATACCAGAACGCGAACAACTCGGTGCGGGTCAGTGACGAGTTCATGCAGGCCGTCTTGGACGGCGGCCAGTTCGGGCTGCGTGCGCGGATGACCGGCGAGGTCATCGAAGAGGTGGACGCCCGCGAACCGTTCAACAAGCTCGCGAAGGCTGCCTGGGAGTGCGCCGATCCCGGATTGCAGCACGACGACACGATCAACGACTGGCACACCAACCCCGAGTCGGGGCGCATCACCGCGTCCAACCCTTGCTCGGCGTACATGAGCCTGGACAATTCGTCGTGCAACCTGGCCAGCTTGAACCTGCTGAAGTTCCTGCGCTCCGATGACTCCTTCGACGTGCAGCGGTTCATCAAGGCGGTCGAGTTCGTCATTACAGCCATGGATATCTCGATCACCTTCGCCGACTTCCCGACCGACCCGATCGCGCAGACGACCCGCGACTACCGCCAACTGGGGATCGGCTACGCGAACCTCGGCGCGCTGCTGATGGCCCTGGGCAAGGGCTATGACTCCGAAGGCGGACGTTCGCTGGCCGCTGCCATCACCTCGTTGATGACCGCCGCCGCCTACCGGCGCAGCGCGGAACTCGCGGCCGTGGTCGGCACGTACGCCGGGTACGCCCGCAACGCCGACGCGCACCAGCGGGTGATGCGCAAGCACCAGTCCGCCAACGACAGCCTGCGCACCCTGAACGTGGTGGACGCAGATGTTCGCCGTGCGGCGGCGGGCGAATGGCGCCAGGTGCTTGCGCTCGGCCAGCGTAACGGCTTCCGCAACGCCCAGGCCTCGCTGCTTGCCCCCACGGGGACCATCGGCTTCATGATGGACTGCGACACCACTGGTATCGAGCCGGACTTCTCGCTGGTCAAGTTCAAGAAGTTGGTCGGTGGCGGGTCGATGCAGATCGTCAACCTCACGGTGCCCAAGGCGCTCAAGAACCTCGGATACCAGCCGGAGCAGATTGAGGCGATCATCGAACACATCCGCGAGCACGGCAACGTGGTGGATGCGCCTGGACTGAAGCCGGAACACTACGAGGTCTTCGACACTGCCATGGGGGTGCGAGCCATCAAACCGATGGGCCACGTAAGGATGATGGCCGCTGTGCAGCCGTTCCTGTCGGGCGCGATCAGCAAGACCGTCAACCTGCCGGAGACGGCGACCGTGGACGACATCGCCCACGTCTACATGGAGGGCTGGCGCCTCGGGTTGAAGGCGATCGCCGTCTATCGCGACAATTGCAAGGTCGGCCAGCCGCTGTCAGCCGCCAAGACGAAGACTGAGAAGGCCAAGGAGGCCGCGGCGGCGCCTGCCCGGGAGGTGCGCATCGAGTACCGCCCGCGCCGCGAGCGGCTACCGAAGTCACGTTCAGGGCGGACCACCAGCTTCTCCGTTGGAGGCGCCGAGGGCTACATGACCTCGGGCGCCTACGACAACGGACGCCTGGGCGAGGTCTTCCTGAAGCTCGGCAAGCAAGGTTCGACCTTGTCCGGGGTGATGGACGCCTTCTCGATCGCGGTCTCGATCGGCCTGCAGTACGGGGTGCCGCTGGAGAGCTTCGTGCAGAAGTTCACCAACCTGAAGTTCGAACCGGCGGGCATGACCGACGATCCGGACATCCGGATCGCGCAGTCGATTATGGACTACATCTTCCGCCGTCTGGCGCTGGACTACCTGAGCTTCGACGAGCGTTCCGAGCTGGGCATCTTCACCGCCGCTGAGCGGGCCCGTTACGTCGAGACCGGCAGCTACCTGTCCGAGGAGGACGAGGCCCAGATGCCGGAGTCGCAGCAGCTGAAGAACGACGCGGGCGACAACCTGCGGGTCGACCAGGCTGGTCCGCTCCAGCCGAGCCTGATCGACGTGCAGCCGCAAACCACTAGTGAACTGATGGAGGCGCTCACCGGGCTGGCTGTGGACGCCCCGCTGTGCATGACATGTGGGACGAAGATGCGGCCGTCCGGCAGTTGCTACGTCTGCGAGGGTTGCGGGGCGACCAGCGGCTGCAGCTGATTGCCCGCTAGCGGTTCGTGGCGGAGTTTGCAGCCTGGTCACTGTGCATTCCGCCACGTCTCCGGTGCAAAGACCCCACCAGTGGACGGCGCATTCGGGTATGGCAAGACACATCAACCCCGACTGCTGGCGAGCAGCAGCTGTCTGGCGGCCGGGGCGAAGAGCAACTACTGGGGAGTTCAAACGGTTCACCAGGAGCACCAACACCGGGACATCGCCGTCGGACTCACCTTCGACTCACCGCAGTTGTAAAGAAGCCCTACTTGGCGGCGTCGTACAGCAGGTTCACGTAGTCCTTGTGACGCCGGATCCACTGCTTCACGTAGGGGCAAACCGCCAGCACCTTTCGGTCTCCGGCGTCCCGGACGTCGTCCAACGCGTATTGGACCAGCTTCGAGGCGAAACCGCGCCCCTCGAAGGTTGGATCCACCTCGGTGTGGGTGAAGGTGATCAGCCCATTGCTCAACAGGTACTCGGCCCGGCCCGCCAGTCTGCCGTCCACGTGGAGTTCGTAGCGGTTCTGCTCGGGGTCGCGACTGACTTCGACATCTTGGCTGCTCATGGTGCCAGCCTAGGCAGGGTGATCAACGCCGACGCTGATGGAGCGTGGGCGGCCGCGGCCTTGGTGGCTGGGCGGTGAAACGCGCCTGAGTAGCACTCTCCCACCAAGTGAGGCGGTTCGACCGCCAGCGCCGGGCTGCCTTAGAATCTGGCTTGATCAAGAACCGAGAGGAATGCTCATGCGTCGAATCCTGGCCGCGTGCCTGTTGACCGCACTCACCCTGACCAGTTGCGGGGATGCTGGTTCCAGTGCCACCGAACCCCAGAATGGTGCGGTCAGCGCCGACCGCAGTTACGACGTCTCGGGCATCAAGAAGGTGGACGAGATCGCCGCCCTGCTGCCTGCGGCCGTGGCCGAGCGGGGCACCTTCGTGGTGGGCGCCGCGATCGATTATCCGCCCGCCGAGTTTCGCGCTGAAGACCTGCAGACCGCGATCGGCTACGACGTCGACATGAGCAAGGCCCTGGGCCGGGTGCTCGGTCTGGAGACTGAGACCAGCGCCGCGGAGTTCGCCTCACTGTTGCCCGGCATCGGCACCAAGTACGATGTCGGCATCTCGTCGTTCACCATCACCAACGAGCGGATGGCCAGCTACAACATGATCTCCTACATCATGGTGGGCTCCTCCTACGCGGTGCGGACCGGCAACCCAGAGGGCTTCGACCCGGAGTCCGTGTGCGGCCAGACCATTGCTGTGCAGACCGGCACTTGGCAGGAGGAGGACCTCGCCGCCAAGTCGGAACAGTGCAAGGCCGACGGGAAGCAGGCCATCGACGTGCTCAGCTACGGCACACAGGCCGACGTCACCACCAACGTGATCGGCGGCAAGGCGATCGCCTACTACGCCGACTCGACCGTCGCCGACTACGCGTCCGCCCAGACCAACGGCCAGATGGAGGTCGTCGGGGGAGTCCTCGACGCGGCACCCCAAGGCATCGTCGTCGCCCAGAGCGACGCCGAACTCACCAAGGCTGTACAGCAGGCCATGCAGTACCTGATGGACCAAGGCATCTGGACCCGCATCCTCACCTCCTGGGGTGTGGACGAGTCTGCTGCCCTCGACACCGCCGAGCTCAACCCCAAGGTCTAGTCCCGGTGACACCAGAGCCCACACCCGATCTGATCAAGGCGAAGCCGGTACCCCGGCCCGGCGTCTGGGTCGGGGCCGTCATCGTCGCGGTGCTCGGCCTCGGCCTGATCGACTCGCTGATCAGCAACCCGGAATACCGCTGGCAGACGGTGCGCGAGTACCTCTTCGACCCCCGGGTGTTGTCGGGTGTGGGCTGGACGCTGACGCTGACCGCAGGCGCGATGGTAATCGGCATCGTGCTGGCCCTGACCATCGCCATCATGCGGATGGGCACCAACCCGATCCTGCGGGGGGTGGCGTGGGCCTATATCTGGTTCTTCCGCGGCACCCCCGTCTACACCCAGTTGGTCTTCTGGGGTCTTATCACGATCCTCTATCGGCGGATCAGCGTCGGCATCCCGTTCACCAACGTGATGTTCTTCTCTATCGACTCCAAACTGATCTTCACTGCCTTGGTCGCGGCGTTGCTCGGCTTGGGATTGAACGAGGGCGCCTACCTGTCCGAGATCGTCCGGGCCGGGCTGAACTCGGTCGACAAGGGGCAATGGGAGGCGGCGACGGCGCTGGGCATGAAGCGCGGCACCGTTCTGCGACGCATAATAATCCCGCAGGCGATGCGGGTGATCGTGCCGCCGACCGGCAACGAGACCATCTCAATGCTGAAAACCACGTCGCTGGTGCTGGCGGTGCCCTTCATGCTCGAACTGACGTTTGTTACCAACGCCATCGGCAACCGCACTTTCCTGCCGGTGCCGCTGCTGATCGTGGCAGCGATCTGGTACCTGTTGATCACCTCGATCCTGATGGTCGGGCAACGGTATCTGGAGGCCTACTACGGCCGTGGCTTCGACGGCGAACAGGCCAGGGGACGCCGAGTACGTGGCATGTCCCGTCGTCAGCAGGCGATCCTGGCCGCCGGCACCGTGCCATCCGATCCGGGTCTGGACGTAACCCCATGAGCAGCCAGACGGGAAACCCCGCTCCACCGATGGTAGCTGTTCGCGGCGTCCACAAGTTCTTCGGCGATCTCCATGTGCTCAAGGGCATCGACCTGGTCGTCCAGCGAGGCGAGGTCTGTGTCGTGCTCGGGCCGTCCGGCTCCGGCAAGTCCACCCTGATCCGCTGCATCAATGAGATGGAGCAGATCAGCGCCGGGCGGCTCTATGTCGACGGCGAACTGATGGGGCTGCGCGAAGAGGACAAGGACGGCCGAACCGTTCTGCACCGGCTCAAGGACGCCGACGTCTCCCGTCAGCGCTCCCGGATCGGCATGGTCTTCCAGCGATTCAACCTGTTCCCGCACATGACGGCTCTGCAGAACGTGATGGAGGCGCCACGGCAGGTCAAGCGGCTGTCGAAGAAGGACGCGGAGCAGCGCGCACGCGACCAGCTCGCACGCGTCGGCATGAGCGATCGCGCCGGCCACTACCCGGCTCAGCTGTCGGGCGGCCAGCAGCAGCGCGTCGCGATCGCACGCGCGTTGGCGATGGACCCCGAGTTGATGTTGTTCGACGAGCCCACCTCCGCGCTCGACCCGGAATTGGTCGGGGAGGTCCTCGGGGTCATGCGCCAGCTGGCGGCCAGCGGCATGACCATGATCGTGGTGACCCACGAGGTCGGTTTCGCCCGCGAGGTCGCCGACCAGGTGGTCTTCATGGACGACGGAGTGGTGGTCGAGCGCGGCACTGCGTCCCAGGTGATCAGCAACCCGCAGCAGGCGCGCACCCGCGACTTCTTCGGCAAAGTGCTGTAACCAGGCCAGCAAGCCTGCGGATTCACCAGCCCATCGCGTGGCTGTCCGCCCGGGGCTCGCTGCCGACGACGTAGCCGTCGTCCAGTCGCCAAATGGCTTGGCCGCGCCCGAACTCCCACGACCGGTCGCCGTAACTGACTTGGTGCCCGCGAGCGGCCAGTCCATCGGCGAGGTACTGCGGCACCGTAGGCTCCAGCAGCACCTCGCGGCCTTGTCGCCAGAACCAGCGCGCACGACCGAGCGCGGTCTGAGGGTCGTCTCCTTGGTCGAGGGTGTGGCTGATCACCTGCACGTGGCCTTGCGGCTGCATGTGGGCGCCCGTCACGCCGAACGGTCCGATGGGTTCGCCGTCGCGGGTCAGGAATGCCGGGATGATGGTGTGGAACGGCCGCTTCCGAGCCGCCAGCTCGTTGGGATGGCCCGATTGCAGACTGAAGCCGGCCCCCCGGTTCTGTAGCGCGATCCCGGTGTTCGGTACCACAATGTGTGACCCGAAGCCGTCGTAGTTCGACTGGATGAAGCTCACCAGTTGGCCGTCGTTGTCGGCGGTCACCAGCAGCACAGTATGGGAACCGGACGGTTCGCCGGGCACTGGCTGCCGAGCCCGGGGTCTGATCAAGGCCCGGAGACGGGCAAGGTTCTCGGCGCTCAGCATGGCGGCCACCGGCACCTCGGCCATCTCGGGGTCGGCACCGAAGGCGTGGGTATCGGTCAAGGCGAGTTTCATCGCCTCGATCTGGGTGTGCCACCAGTCGACGTTCTGCGGATCTGGGGCTAGGTCTGCCCCGTCGAGGATGCCCAAGGCCATTAGGGCAGCGATCCCTTGGCCGTTTGGCGGCAGCTCCCAGACCTGATGGCCACGATAGGACGCCGAGATGGGTGCCACCCACGTCGAGCGATGCCTGGCCAAGTCGTCCAGAGTCAAGTAGCCGCCGGTGGCCTCGGCGTGTCGGACGAGTTGCGCGGCCAGCCGGCCCCCATAGAGGTCGCGACCGCCGGAGGCGGCCAGTGCGCGCAGGGTAACCGCCTGCTCCGGCTGTCGCCAGAGCTCACCTGCCCGGGGGGAGCGACCCGAGATGGTGAACGAGTGCCCCCACTCGGCATGGGCCGCGTCGCGCAGCCCGGGTTGTACTTCATCGGCACTTCGCTGCCAGGCCGCGGCCACCACCGGCGAAACCAGGAACCCCTCGTCGGCGTATTGGGCGGCAGGCTCCAGCAGATCCGCGAAGTCCAGTCGTCCGAACCGCGCATGCAGGTCGGCCCACGCCTGGACCGCTCCGGGGACGGTCACCGCTTCCCAGCCTCGGTATGGCACCGATCGGAGGCCACGACCGCGCAGTGCCTCAGCGCTCAATGCAGCGGGGGAGCGTCCGGAACCGTTCAGCCCGTGCAGAACTCCGTTGTCCCAGACCAGCGCGAACGCATCGGAACCCAGACCAGTCGAGCATGGCTCCACCACGGTCAGGCAGGCCGCTGTGGCGATGGCTGCGTCCACCGCAGATCCACCGTCTTGCAGGACGCGGAGACCGACCGCGGCAGCCAACGGTTGGCTGGTGGCGACGGCGCCGCGCCTGACCAACAGCGGACGCCGGCATCCGGGATCGTCCAACTGGCTCAGATCGACCTTGACGGCGGTCATGCTTCACCCTATTACGGATCTGAGACTCGCCCCAGCCGGGAGGAACGTGAGCGACTCAAGACGCGAACTGGGGGCCGGTCATATTGACCGACCCCCAGCTGGCTTGTCTTTGACGGCTTGGCCGCTCGCGTTGCGCCTCACCCTACTGGCGAGGCTCCGCTTCACCGATCTTGTCCTTGAGGAAGTCCTGAGCCTGGTCCACCTGGGCGGCGTACTTGCCCTCGGTCTTCTGATCAACAAGGTCTCCGACCTTGTCAATTGCCTGCTCGACGTGGTCCTCATGGGCGTTGGCGGCGGCCTTCATGTCGTCCAAGAGCCCCATTCGAACCTCCTTTCCCTCGGCAAGACACCGGCGGCTGCTCGGTGCTGACCTCAGATTAAGAGGCAATTGAAGCCAACGCAAGCCCTCGACCTCGCCGATGAACGTCTGCCTTGGAGCGGGCTAGGAGGCGCTGCCCGCCTGCAGTACACCCGCATCCACCATCTCGTCGAGGATCGCCGACACCAGTTCCGAAGCCTCCGGATGCGAGCCATGGGCGGCAATCGCAGCCTGTAGCAGTTCGTCCCCGGAGGCGCCGGTCGCACAGCCCTCCCACAGCGTCAGGCCCAACCCGCTGAGGCGAACCGGGGTCCGGTCAACCATGAACAGCGCCTCGTCATCGACGCGAACCGCGTCGCGTACCTCGGCCTGGGTGAAGCGGCCATCGACGTCAGCAGGCAGGACGCAGACCGGCAGTGGCGCCCAGTCCAACTTGGGCAGCGGAGCCTCGATCAGCCCGCGCAGCACAGGTCCGATCGCCTTGGCGTCCGAGTAGGTCAGCCGCGCGAGCCCACAGGTGTCCAGCAGCCGGCACAGCCGTTGCAGGGGTCGGCCAAGGCTGGGCAACGCCGACATCTGCGGGATCAACTCCATGATCCCGTCCAGCATGGGAACCCAAGCCAAGGACGGTGGAGTGGGGACGTCCAGCACGCGGTCCAGGATCGCGATTCTCACCAGCTTGAGTTCGTCTGGGCAACTTCCGAGACCGAGTTCGTCCGGGCTGTGTTGGGTCTTGTGCGCCGGCCGGTCTCGGTCGATGACGACCGAAAGCGGCTTCGGGTAGGCGAGCACGCGTCGGTCGTCGTCCACGACCACGGTCTCGTCGGTGACGTATCCCCAGCCGTCGCTGGCCAGCTCGCGCGCAGCGGTCGTCTTGCCAGAACCCGACGGCGCGACCAGCGCCACCACCTGGCCGGTGTCATCAGACAGGCCGGCCGAGTGGAACATCAAGGCCCTACCGGCAAGCGCCTCAATCGCATGCGCCGTCACTTGCGAGGCGAGCGCGTAGCCGAACGTCTCCGGCAGCGGGCCGGCAGTTCCGGACACCGGGATCACGATGTCGGTGTCCGATCCCTCGTTGCTGGCCAGGCACCGCGACCATTGCGCCCGCAGCGCGGCAGCAGTCTCGTGGTCCTCGGCCTCGAGTCGCAAGACGGTCTCGAGCGCCCGGACGTGTACGGCGGTGTCCTGGGTCGGCTGGGTCATTCGCCCATGCTAGAGGCTGGTCGGCTCGAGGGCCGACTTGATCCGTCCTCTGGGGGTGTCCGACCTTGTCGTGCTCGTCGCCGTGGCGTGAATGGCTGCGGCGGTCCGCGGTGCGGTTGGTCACCTTCGGGGAACGGGCGTCTGGGATCTTGCGGCAGGTCGCCGCCTGTTGCAGGGACTTCAGGACGCCAGCGAAGTGCACTGGCAGCAGCACCAGGTTGAAGGCGTATTCCACACCACCTCGCGAGGCCGGTGGCCCATGTGTCGCAGATCAGTGGCCATCGCCATTAAGTAGTGCACTGAAGTGAGGAAGACAGCTGGGCTGAGCACTGCAGCGGCGTCCGGCAGCAGCAGAGGCAGCACCAAGGCCGCGCTGGACCACGCGATGGAGCCGAGGTAGTCGAGCCGCAGCCAGAACTCGCTGGCCGGCATCTTCCGGCCCTGCCGTAGCCGCGTCCCAGGCGGTCCGCCAGCTCAGGGTGTCGACGGCACCAGAGAAATCACGACAAGCCGGCGAGCCGACCCAGCGCCGCTGCCGCCGCACCGATGATGACCACCAACAGGAAAGGAGCCCGGAACCAGAGGGCGAGACCGGCTGCCACCAGCGACAGGGCGCGGGCGTCGAGGGCCAACGACTGCCCGGACGCGAACGCATTCGTCGCCACCAATGCTGCCAGCAGGCCGATGGTCATCGCCCGGCTCATCCGTTGGAAGCCTTCGGACTCGAGCAGCGAGTGCGGCACCAGGTAGCCCACCAGCTTGGTGAGAAAGGCCACCAGGCTGGCGATCAGGATCCAGCCCCACAGGTTCACCGATGCGCCTCCTGTGTGCTCCCTCGCCGCCAGTGCAGCAAGACGGCGACCAGACCGGCAAGCAGCAACGGCAGGCCGGGCGGGGCGAAGGGCACCGCCAGTACGCTTACCAACGCGCAGGCCGCCGCCAGCGCAGCCGCGTCCCGGTTGCGCAGCCGGGGCCACAGCAAACCCAGGAAGGCGGCGACCGCCGCGCCGTCCAATCCCCAGACGCGAGGATCGCCCATGGCGTCGCCAGCCCAGGCGCCGAGGAACGTGCATAGGTTCCACGCCACGAAGACCCCGATCCCGGCCGACCAGAAACCGAGCCGGCGCTCACGGTCGTCGTCCTGGGCCATCGCGGTGGCGAACGACTCGTCGATCGACAGGTGCGCCATCAGCGGCCTCAGCACTGCCTTGGGTGAGAAGACCGCGTTCAGTTGCGCCCCATACACGGCATTGCGGACGCCCAACAGGCTGGCAGCGGCCAAGGCAGCCGCACCGCCACTGCCCAGCGTCCCGATGAACGCAAACTGGGATCCGCCGGTGAACATGATCGCGCTCAGCGCCTGCGTCTGAAACCTGTCGAGTCCAGCTGCGACCGCCAAAGCACCGAACGAGATGCCGTAGAGGCCGGTCGCCACCGCTACTGATCCGCCCATCTTGACGGCCGGGCTGGAACGCGGGGCGCTCACTGGGCCGCGCGCTTGTCCACCGCGCTGACGGCGTCGGCGTCCGGCGCTTCTGGGTGAACCCGACGACGAAACACCACCATCACGATCGTGATCAGCGCGGCAGCTGTGCCGCCGAGCGTCAGCAGCGGCGAGAAGTCATACAGCGCCAGCCACAACTCGAAGCCCACGAACCCGACCGTGCCGTAGAGCAACGCCCAGAGGATGGATCCGACCATCAGGGCCGGAATGAACCGGCGCAGTGGCATTCTGAGACCCCCGGCAGCGAGCAGCACCAGTGACTGGAAGCCCACCGTGAGGAAACAGACTGCCACCACCGGCGCGCCGTATCGGGCCACCAACTGGGTCGCCTGCTCATAGCGGGGGCTTTGGATGCGAGTCGAGAACCGGGTTCGTGACATGCCGGCAATCAACCCACGCCCGGCAGCGTAGGTGGCGCCCGCGCGGATGAAGACGATACAGAACAGTGCCGCATAGACGACGAGCTTGGGGGCATCCCAGGCCAGTGGATTCACCACGACTCCTCTAGTTGATCGGTCCAACATACCTGTTGCCGCCCGCACCCACCCAGCGCTTGGGCGCCGACGGACGCGACCATCGGGCAGGCTGAGCGTCGCGCGTCGCGGGAATAGGCTGGGCTGCCATGGGCGACGTGCTGTCCGGCTTCTTCACCATCTGGTTCGTGATCGGGATCGGCTGGCTGTTGGCGCACCTCAAGGTGCTGGACCACACTGCCCAAAGCGTGTTGTCGAAGGTCTCGTTCTTCGTCGGCCTTCCGGCGCTGCTCTTCAGCAGTCTTCGGGTCGCCGATTTGGAGCGCATCTTTTCGTACAACGTCTTGGTGTCGTCGTTGGCTATCTTCATCACGTTGGCCTGCTACCTGGTGCTGGCGTCCACCGTGTGGCAGCGCAGCTGGGGTCACAAGGTCATCGGTGGCTTCGGATCCTGCTATGTCAACGCCAACAACATGGGGCTGCCCATCGCCGCCTACGTACTCAAGGACACCAGCTGGGTTGCGCCGATCCTGCTGATCCAGGTGGTCTTCCTGCAGCCGCTGGGCCTGTCCATACTGGACGCGTTGTCTGCCCGCAAGCACGGTCGGGCGACTTCGTGGTGGCACAACATCTCGCTGCCGCTGCGCAACCCGATGACTCTGGGGGTGGTGGCAGGCCTGACGGTCAACCTCTTGGGTCTGCCTGTTCCCGATCTGTTCTCGGGCACCATTGATCTGGTGGCGGGCGTGTCTGTGCCGGCCATGCTGATCGCGTTCGGCATTTCGCTGCGCACCGGCCCCTTGCCGGGTAAGGGGAACGTGGCCGAGACCATCACGATCAGCCTGCTGAAGGTCGTGCTCCAGCCCTTGGCTGCGTTTCTACTGGCACGATTTGTCTTCGGGCTTGATCCGGTCGCCACGCTGGCGGTCACCGTGATGGCTGGGCTGCCCACGGCACAGAATGTCTTCATCTTTGCGATGCGCGGCGAGCAATCGGTGCAGCTGGCCCGGGATGTGATCTTCATCACCTCGCTCGCATCGATACCTGCGGTGACGGTCATGGCTGCCTTGGTGGGCGCGGTCTGAACGACGACTTCGAGTAGGGTTTTTGTGGCGGAGTCCCACGAGGCGGGAACGGGTGGGTACCGTCTTCGCTATGACATCGGTTCCTGCCCTGACAAAGGATGAACTCGCCAGTGTGGACGCCTGGTGGCGTGCCGCCAACTACCTGATCGTGGGTCAGATCTACTTGCAGGAGAACCCGCTCTTGCGGCGCCCACTCAGCGCCGACGACATCAAGCCCAGGTTGCTTGGCCACTGGGGAACCAGTACCGGCCTCAGCTTCATCTATTCGCACCTCAACCGGCTCATCCGTCATACAGGCCAGGACGTCCTCTACGTCGCCGGCCCCGGCCACGGTGGCCCGGCCTTGGTGGCCGCTGGCTACTTGGAGGGCTACTACTCTGATGTTTTCCCGCGGGTCTCCCAGGACGCCAGGGGCTTGCGGACGCTGTTCCGGCAGTTCAGTGCGCCCGGCGGTATCCCGAGCCATGCCTCGGTGACCACGCCCGGTTCGATCCACGAGGGTGGCGAACTGGGGTACGCGCTCTCCCACGCCTTTGGCGCCGCCTTCGACAACCCCGATCTGCTGGTGGCGGCCGTCGTCGGTGACGGCGAGGCGGAGACCGGACCGCTGGAGGGCGGCTGGAAGGGCGTCAGCTTCTTGAACCCGGTGCACGACGGTGCGGTGCTGCCGATCTTGAACCTGAACGGCGGCAAGATCGCCGGCCCCACCGTGCTCGCCCGCAAGGATCCGGGCGAGGTTACCTCGCTGCTGGAGGGCCACGGCTATGAGGTCGTGTGGGTCGAGGGTATGGATCTGCCTTGGATGCACGAGCGGTTCGCCGACGCGTTGGCCTACTGCTACGACCGCATCAAGAAGATTCAGAACGACGCTCGCTCGGGTGAGTGGGATGGCGAGCGTCCGACCTGGCCGATGATCGTGCTGCGCACCCCGAAGGGCTGGACCGGTCCTCGTGAGGTTGACGGCAAGGTGACTGAGGGTACCTGGCGCTCCCATCAGGTGCCGCTGTCCGGCGTCAAGGACGACCCCGAGCACCTGTTGCTCCTCGAGGAATGGATGCGGTCCTACAAGATCGGCGACCTGTTCAACGACGACGGCACCCTCACCGACCTGGTGAAGTCGAACAACCCCGAGGGCGACAAGCGGATGACCGCGAACCCGTACGCGAACGGGGGCCGGCTGACCGTCGATCTCGACCTGCCTGACTACCGGGACTACGCGGTCGAAGTGACCCCAGGAACCCGGGCCAGCGACCGGGTGGAGTCCACCCGCAAGCTGGGCGAGTTCATGCGCGACATCTACGTCAAGAACCCCACCAACTTCCGGCTCTTCTGCCCAGACGAGACCAACTCGAACCGGTTGGGTGCGGTCTTCGAGGTTTCCGACCGTACGTTCATGGAACGCATCGACGTGATCGACGAGAAGATCGGTCCCAACGGGCGGGTCATGGAGGTGTTGTCGGAGCACAACTCCCATGGCTGGCTCGACGGCTACACGTTGACCGGTCGGCACGGCATGTTCGCGTCCTACGAAGCGTTCGGCATGGTGTCGGCGTCGATGACGATGCAGCAGGCGAAGTGGCTGCAGGAGGCCAATCACCTGTCGTGGCGGGCCAAGGTGCCCAGCACCAACATCTTGTTGAGCTCGACCTGCTGGCGCAACGACCACAACGGGTTCTCCCACCAGTCGCCGGAACTGCTGCAGGTGGTGCTGAACCTTCGTGGCGACGTGGCCCGGATCTACCTGCCGCCGGACGCCAACTGCCTGGTCGAGGTGGCCGACCACTGCTTCAAGTCGCGCAATTACGTGAACCTGATCATCCAGGACAAGCAGCCGCAGCCACAGTGGCTGAGCATCGACGAGGCCATTGAGCACTGCACCCGCGGCTTCGGGGTCTGGGATTGGGCGGGCACCGAGGGGCTCGGCGACGAGAAGCCCGACATCGTGGTCGCGTGCGCCGGCGACGTGCTGACGATGGAGGCCGTCGCGGCGGCCGAGATCGTCAAGACCGTGCTGCCCGAGCTCAAGATGCGTTTCGTGAACGTGGTCGACCTGATGACGCTCTATCGTCCGAAGGATCATCCGCACGGCATGAGCGTCAAGCAGTTCTCCGACATGTTCACCGACGACGTGGATGTGGTTTTCGCCTTCCATGGCTACCCCGGTGCGATCCACCAACTGGTACATGGACGCCCGGACGCCGACCGGTTCCGGGCCCGCGGCTTCAACGAGCAGGGCACCACTACCACGCCGTTCGATATGGTCGTGCGCAACGGGGTCGACCGCTACCACTTGGTGATGGACATCCTGAACAATGCCCGCAACGTGCCAGTCGGCGGCATCCAGCTCTACCAGTGGTGCACCGATCAGCTGCGTCGTCACGCGGAATACATTGTGGAGAACCTGGAGGACATGCCGCAGGTCCGCGACTGGCAGCTCGGCTCGTTCGAGGCCCCCGACTTCTCGGTGCAGCACCACCACTCCGAAGCCCACGTGCCGCGTCCGCCGCTGCCTGAACGCTGACCCTTCGACCCTGACAGTGGTCCCGTGCGAACTCGTGCGGGACCACTTCTGTGTTCGGGACACGCTGGGCGCATGTTGCCGGGCTTCCTGCGCGGTGCGGGGCTAGCGTGGGATCGTACGGGGGCCTAGGCTGGCCTGCGAGATGACCCAGACCACCATCATCGCCCAGCCGAGGATCGAGTACGACCCGGGGCTGCCGATCAGCGCGCACGTGGACGAGATCACCGAACTGATCCGCAACCACCAGGTGGTCGTGGTGGCCGGTGAGACGGGCTCCGGCAAGACCACCCAGCTTCCGAAGATCTGCCTGCGAGCCGGTCGCCGCCGGATAGGACACACCCAGCCGCGGCGGATCGCGGCTCGCAGCGTGGCTGCTCGGATCGCCGACGAACTCGGCGTCCAGCTGGGCGAACTGGTCGGCTACCAGGTCAGGTTCACCCGGCAAGCCGGCCGCCAGACACGGATCAAGGTGATGACCGACGGCATCCTACTCGCCGAGATTACCCGCGACCGCGAGCTGCGCCGCTACGACACGATCATCATCGACGAGGCCCATGAGCGCAGCCTCAACATCGACTTCCTGCTCGGCTACCTCAAGCAGCTGCTGCACAGGCGGCCAGAGCTGAAGGTGATCATCACTTCCGCCACCATCGACACTGCGCGCTTCTCCGCGCACTTCGATGAGGCACCGATCGTCGAGGTCTCGGGGCGCAGCTACCCCGTCGAGGTGCGTTACCGTCCGCTGGCCGACCCGGAGGACCCGACTGGTGACGAATTGGAGCAGGCCGAGGGCATCGTCACTGCTGTCGAAGAACTACGCGCCGAAGGGCCCGGCGACGTCCTGGTCTTCTGTTCAGGTGAACGCGAGATCAGGGACGCCGCCGAGGCGCTGGCCGCCGCGGAGTGGCCGCAGACCGAGATCCTGCCGCTACATTCGCGTCTGTCGGCCGCCGAGCAGCAGCGCATCTTCACTGCGCACACCGGACGCCGGATCGTGCTGGCCACCAACATCGCCGAGACGTCGCTGACCGTGCCGGGTGTGCGCTACGTGGTGGACGCCGGCACGGCGCGCATCTCGCGCTACTCGAGCCGCACCAAGGTGCAGCGGCTGCCCATCGAACCCATCAGCCAAGCCTCGGCCAACCAGCGTGCCGGACGCTGTGGCCGCCTGGCCCCCGGCATCGCGATCAGGCTCTACGGCGAACCCGACTACCTGTCACGTCCCGAGTTCACCGAACCCGAGATCCTGCGCACCAACTTGGCCTCGGTGATCCTGCAGATGGCGAAGGCCCGGCTGGGCGACATCGCCGGCTTCCCCTTCGTCGAGGCCCCGGACGCCGCCCAGATCGGGGACGGCATCCGGCTGCTGGAGGAACTGGGTGCACTCAAGTCGCGGTCGCCGGTGCGGCTGACCCCCGTTGGTCACAAGCTCGCAGAACTGCCGATCGACCCCAGATTGGCCCGGATGCTGGTCGAGGCAAATCAGCGTGGCAGCCTGCGCGAGGTTCTGGTGATCGCGTCCTTTCTGGCGATCCAGGACGTCCGGGAGCGCCCCGCCGACCACCGTGACGAGGCCGACCGGCTGCACGCCCGGTTCCACTCCGACGAGGCACTGGCCCGGGCGTCCCTCGACGACTCGCCACAGTCCAGCACCGGCCAGCCGCCAGTACCACCCAGCAGCCAGCCCCTGCGCCATACCCCCCACACTTCGAAGACCGCCTGGGCTCAGGCGTCGCGCGCCAACCCCGCCGAACCGCTGCGCCACACCCCGCACACTTCGAAGACCGCCCGCGCGCAGGGATTGCGCGGCGACCCCGCCCAGCTCCAGCAACCGGCCGCCCCGACCGACCCGGGCGGCGACATCATCGCCGTCGTCCGGCTGTGGCGGTACCTGCAAGCCAAACGTCGTGAGCTGTCCGCCAACCAGTTCCGCAGGCTCTGCCACGACGAGTACCTGAACTTCCTGCGGGTGCGGGAATGGCAGGACCTGCACACCCAACTCAAGCAGGTCTGCAAGGACCTCGACATGCACCGAAACGTAGCGGCCAGCAGCGACGAGCCGGTTCTCATCGCGGTGTTGTCCGGTCTGCTCAGCCACGTCGGCCTGCAACTGCCGCCCCCACAACGCGACCCGAAGCAGCGGGGTCGGCGTCCCCTGACCGAGTTCATGGGGGCCCGGGGGGCCCGGTTCGCGATCCAGCCGGGCTCGGCGCTGGCCAAACGCCCACCGCAATTGGTGATGGCGGTGGAACTGGTCGAGACCAGCCGTTTGTGGGCCCGCATGGTCGCCGCCATCACGCCGGAGTGGGTTGAGGAGGTCGGCGGGCACCTGTTGAGACGCAGCCACTCCGAGCCGCACTGGTCGTCCAGCTCGGCGGGGGTTGTCGCCTACGAGAAGGTGACCTTGTTGGGCGTCCCGATCGTCGCCGAGCGGCTGGTCGACTACGCCGTGATCGACCAGCCGACGGCCCGGCAGATCTTCATCAGGTCGGGCCTGGTCGAGGGGGAGTGGCACCCGAACGACACGCACGCCAATCACGACTTCCTGCGGCATAACGCCGAGGTGCTGCGGGAGGTCGACGAGGTCTCCGACCGGACGCGCCGGCGCGGCCTCGTGGTGGACGACCAGGAGATCTTCGACTTCTATGACATCCGGTTGCCCTCCGACGTGGCGTCGGGGGCGAGCTTCGACGCCTGGTGGCGTCAACACCTGGATCCGACCTTCCTCGAGTTCGATCTCGACCTGCTCACCGACACCGATGATCTCGACCAAGCCCGGGCGGCGTTCCCTGACCGCTGGCAGATCGCCGGTTTGAACCTGCCGGTTAGCTATGTCTTCGAGCCCGGCGATGGACGCGACGGTGTCACCGTGCGTGTCCCGCTCGCCCAGCTGAACCAGTTGCGCCCCGAACCGTTCAGCTGGCAGGTGCCCGGGCTACGGCTGGAGCTGGCGACTGAGCTGATCCGTCATCTGCCGAAGGCGGTACGGACCAGCTTCGTGCCCGCCCCCGACCATGCCCGGGCGGCGGTCGCCTGGCTGGCCGCTCACCACCCCGATCACACCAAGCGGTTCAGCGATGAACTTGGACGCGCACTTGCCGCGCTGACCGGGGTGGTCGTCCCTGCGACCCATTGGCACCCCGATGAACTGCCCACGCACTTGCAGGTCGGTTTCGAGGTCACCTCGCCGGGCAAACCGGCCCGGTTCAGCCGCGACCTGGCGGGGCTGCGCCAGGAGCTTTCGGCGCAGGTCAGCCGGACGATCACCCAGGCGGCTGGGAAGGTTGAGGCCGCGTCCAGCTGGCAGTTCGGGTCGTTGCAGGACAAGGTGACCGTGAGGCGGGCCGGCATCACCGCCGTCGGTTACCCGGCGTTGAAGGACCTGGGCAACGCGGTCGGCGTCGTGATGGCCGAAACCCCGGCGCAGCAAGCGACCAGCCACCGGCTCGGTCTTCGGAGACTCTTGGTGCTCACCAACCCCGACCCGACCCGCTGGACCGTCGCACACCTCAGCAACGCCGCGAAACTGGCGCTGCCGACCAGCCCGTATGCCTCGGTTCCCGAGCTGATGGCGGACGCCCGGCTGAAGGCGGTCGAACAGTGCGCCCGCCGACACGCGGACACCGCCACCGTCCGCGACCCGGACGCCTACCAGCGGCTGGCGCTGGCGGTACGGCAGGAGCAGGCCGACCAGATGCGAAATGTCGTCCAGGTTGCTGCGCAAGTGTGCGACCTCGCCCGACAGATCAGGGACCTCGCGCCCCGCACGCCGATCGGCGCCGAGGTGGGTGACCAACTCGACAACCTGGTCTTCGACGGCTTCATCGCGTTCACCCGTGACCCTTGGTATGACCAACTGCCGCGCTACTGCCGGGCAATGCTGGCCCGGCTCGGCTCGGCGTCCGCCAATCCCACCAAGGACGCGCAGGCAGCTGAGCCGATCGACGCACTCCTGGCCGACTTCGATGACCTGTGTGAGGCCCAACCGCCCGGACGCCTGCCCGACGTGGTGGACGACATCGGCTTCCTGATCGAAGAACTGCGTGTCCAAACCTTCGCCCAGACGCTGGGCACCTCGGTCACGGTCTCACCCAAGCGCATCCGCAAGGCGATGGCGGACGCCACGGTCACGCTGAACTCGTCGCGCTGAGTCATCCCCAGCACGTGCTTCAGGCGCGGTCAAGACTGCCCAGCAGGTCGGGACGCGGTCGAATCAGGCCCTCCTGCGCACAAGTGGCCACCAGGTTGCCGTCCTGGAAGATCCGGCCCATCGACATGCCCAGCGCATTGGAGGCGTTGGGTGAGACTTGGTCGTAGAGGAGCCACTGGTCGGCACGGCAGACCCGGTGGAACCACATTGAGTGGTCTATCGAGGCCATCTGGATGGGTACCCCGACCAAATCTTCATGCGAGAACGTCGACGAAGCGAGCAGGGTGATGTCCGACAGGTACGCCAGTGCCGCCTGATGCCAACGCTGCTTGTCGGGCAGCGCAGTGCGAGTTCGCACCCAGACTCGTAGATGAGTGCTGTGATTCAGTGGCGCGTTGCCGTGGCCCAGATCTGAATAGTCCACCAGCCGCACATCCAGAATGCTCTTGTCGTCGAGCAGGTTCGCGGCATCCTTCACCCGGTCAGTCATCGCATCGAGCAAGAGTGGGCAGTCCTCGGGAAGTCGGTCCACCCGAGGGGCCGTGTCCTGGTGCGAAACGCCGGGCTCGCTGACGTGGAAGCTGGTGGTCATCTGGAAGATGTCCAGACCGGCCTGCCGCGCAGTCACGTGGCAGGACGAGAACGATCTGCTGTCACGGATCCGGGCGACGTCATAGACCACCGGCGAGTCGGTGCGGCCAGGACGCAGGAAGTAGGCATGCAGGGAGTGCGCCATCCGCTCGTCCGGCAACGCCTCGTAGGCAGCCAGCAGGGACTCGGCGAGGACCTCACCGCCGAAGGCGCGCTGAAGCTTGGTCTGCACGTCGCTTCGGTAGAGGCGTCCCTCCTCGATCTCCTCGATCTGAACCGTGTCCACGAACATCGGGGCTGCTGGCATGGGTGGCATCGTATCGCTGGGAATGGACTCAATCTCGCAGCGCGACCACCCGTTCGGACAACTCGGCCAGGATGTGTTTCGCGGATTCATCGACCAGCGCATGCACCGGGTCCAACCGCAAGGCATTGATGTGGAACTGCTGCAGCCACCGAAGGGCGTTGTCACAGTTGGAATAGCGAACGCCCGCAGAGTGTTCGTCGTCCAGGTTGATCGCGTCACCCCCATGGCGTGGTGTGACGGCTGGGGGAGTAGGGCGCGAAGACCGGGGCGTCGTTGCCGGCCGGGCCGAAGTAGTCGTAGACCACGTCCAGGCAGACCGCCAGCCTCTTGCCATGCGCGGCGTCCACGAACCGTTGCAGCGCGGCCGGGCCACCGTAGGCTTTTCGCCCGGCCGGTCCCGGTCGCTCCCGATGTACTCGGAGACGCCGTGTACCCCGTGTGGTTGCCAAGTGCTGCGGGGATCGGGACGCGGCGCGTCGCCGTCCACCGACAACAGGTACTCGGTTCTGACGGGTAGGTCGATCGTCCAGTGCTCGGCACCATCGGCAACCATGGGAACGTGCCGATCCCCGATCACCACGTCCGCTCGGGACGCCAGCGGACACCAGAGCCTGACCTGCCTGAATTGCTCACTCATCGTCACGCTCGTCCCGGTGGCTGGCCTGTGTGGCAGCGATGCGCTTGCTCAGCCACCCCAGCAGCCCGCCGTCGCCTCGGCGGATTCGGACTCCCGTGGCTTGGTGCTATGTCGGGGCTTGTGCTAGACCGGCGCCATCGCCGCGCGGATCGTGGTGGTGCGTTCGGCGTCGGAGACCTCTTCCAGAACGGCGCAGGGGAAACGATCGAGCAGGCTGCTCAAGTCCAGCGCTCCTCCGTCATACTCACGGCCTGTCACAACGTCAAACCAATGGCCCTCCGGCAGCACGACGGTATGGCTGCCGAAGCCGCCGGCCTCTGCTATTGGACGCGCCAGCCTGCTCGCCACGACGACCACTTCGCGGTTGGCCCCGCGCGCGAAGCTGAGCACGTGGCCCGACGAACTTGGCAGTGGGCTGTAGTGTGCTCGCTCACCAACGAAGATGCTGGGACGGCGGCGCCGTAACCTCAGGATTGACCTGGTCAGGTGGAACTTCTCCTCGGCCAAGGTGCGCGGATCGCGCCGACGCAGTTCCTTCGCCATCGCCCGCAACGCGGTCACCTCGACCGGGCGTCGGTTGTCCGGGTCCACCAAGTAGTTCTGGATGGTCTCGCAAGACTGGTAGTTGTCGGCCACGCCCAAGCAGGTGAGTTGAATGGCCTTGGACGACAGAATCGTCTCGCGAGCCGACTCGCGGGTGAATTCGAACCAGTCGGAGAAGGCCTCCATCACATCTTGATCCGCATACAGGGCCCCGATCGAGGCCACCATCCGGTCCTCGGAAGACGAATCCGGGTTCGTCCAGGACGTCCACAGCTTCTGCTCCCGGGCCACCTTCAGCATGTAGTCGGTCATCCGGTCCAACTCGAGCGGGCCGTCCTCGGTCCAGGTGCCGGCCAGCGTCTGCCAGAACAGGTTCTCGGTATGACCCTCGACGTTCGACAGCAGCGGGGCGAGCTTGGTGAGCAGCGCGCGCCACTGCCTGGCGTACTGGGAGATGACCGCGATCCGGTTGCGCACATCCTCGGAGCGCTTGGTGTCGTGCGTTGTCCCGCAGGTCATGGTGGCAGGCCATTCGCCTGCCATCTGGGCGCACCAACGGTGGAACTGGTCCGGGTTCACCCCCCAGTCACGGGGCGATCCGCCGACCTCGTTGAGCGAGACCAGATGCGTCCAGCGGTAGAACGCGGTGTCCTCGACACCCTTGGCGGTGACCGCACCGCAGACCTGCTGGAACCGCACCACCAACTCGGCGCGCAGCACCTGTTGGGCGCGTTGCTCCGAACCGACGTCACGACCCAGCACGAGGTCGACGACCAGATCGAGAGTGTCGTGCAGGTCGCGATCAAGCCTGGCCCGGGCAAGCTCGGCGGCCCGTCCGACCAGTTGCACGGCCTCCTCGGGGGCATCCTCGCCGGGCACCACGTACGCGCGGTATCGGGGGAAGGCGACCACCAGTTCGGTGAGACAACTCGCGATCCAGCCTCGGGTGTGGTCGCGCAGCATGATGTCGTCGCTGCAGATCTGGTACACAATGGCCGTGATCCTGTGCACCTCGGCGAACAGCGAGGTGGTGACGATCTCCGCTTTGGAGGTGGCGATCACCTCATCAAGGGTGCCGGGGATATCGGTGGCGATCGAGTGGGCGATCGAGCCGAGGTCGCTGGCGCCGTTCGGGTCGGTGTGCAGGGCGTTGATCCGCCAGGCCGCGTCATAGCCGGTGGTACCAGCGACCGGCCAGTCAGCCTGCATCTCTTCGTCGACCTCAAGGATCTTCTCGGCGGCGATCCAAGCCCCACCGGTTGCCATCGATAGCCGCCGCATGTAGCCGCGCGGATCGGCGAGCCCGTCGGGGTGGTCGATGCGGAATCCGTCGATGTGACCGACCCGGAACAGGTCAAGTAGCAGCGCATGGGTGGCATCGAAGACCTCCGGGTCCTCGACCCGGACGGCGAGCAGGGTGTCGACGTCGAAGAAGCGGCGGAAGTTGAGCTCCTCCGCAGCCACCCTCCAGAAGGCCAGCCGGTAGTTCTGCTCGGCGACGCACAGCGGCAGCGGCAGCGTCTCGGTACCTGCACGGACCGGGAAGACGTGGTCAAAATAGGCCAGGACCGGCTGCGGGCCGACATCCTCGAAGCCGGGGATGACCCGCTGCTCAAGGGTTATTTCATTCGCGGCCAAGACGGTGCCGATGCGGGCACCCAGGAAGGGCATCAGCATGCCGTCTCCCTCATCGGTCCTGTCGAACCAGGACGCATACGGTGAGCTGGGGCCGTCCTTCAAAACCGACCACAGCGCTTTGTTGTGATAGATCGGGGTCGGGACGCCCATGTGGTTCGGCACCACGTCCACGAACACACCCATCCGACGGGCGTGAGCGGCGGTCGCGAGCCGTTCGAACGCGGCCCGCCCACCCATCATGTCGCTGATCTGGCTGTGATCGACCACGTCGTAGCCGTGGGTGCTGCCGGGCGCCGCCTGCAGGATCGGGCTGAGATAGAGGTCGGTGACGCCCAGGTCGTCCAGGTACGGCAGTTGTTCGATCGCTTGGTCGAAAGTGAGCTTGGGGCCGAGTTGCAGTCGATAGGTGGATACCGGCATGCGACGCCCGGCCGACGGCAGGTGACTGAATCCCCCGGTGATGGCAGCGGTGGTTCCTGTGGTTTCAAGCGATTTGGCTGTCTGGTTCAATTGCTAGCTGACCTCGACTTCCGGGACGTGACCTTCCCAAACCTACTCGAGGCGATCACGTCCCCGAACGTTCCCGGGGTTTCTGCCCATCAAGGCGCAGAGCCCTGCGCAAGTCACTAGCGTTGAATCAAGACCAGAAGGGAAGGAATACAACATGGACTTTGCAGAATGGCTGCAGTCTTTCTCGAAGGAGGCGCAGCAGAAGGTCGCCCACTTCGCCGATCAGGTGAAGGACAAGTACGAAGATTCCGATCTCGACGACAAGCTGGCGAGTCTCAAAGCTGAAGTGAGCGAGCGGTACGACGAGTTCGCAGACTCAGTCAAGGGCAAGATCGACGAGTCCGAGTTGGACGACAAGTTCCACGGCTTCACCCAAGCGATCGGCGAGAAGTACCGTGACGTGGCCGACACCGTGAAGGCCAAGTACGACGATTCCGAGTTCGACGAGAAGTTCGACGGGCTGAAGACCGACATGGGCGAGAGGTTCACAGACTTCAAGGCGGCGTTCTTCTCGGCGAAGGGT
>RRZT010531359.1_pt1 | contig 26326 bp, 21 predicted proteins | sample 2165551 | NCBI WGS metagenome assembly RRZT01 (sample SAMN10456910, study PRJNA506462) | wastewater metagenome | biome: wastewater; feature: sludge; material: wastewater sludge; isolation source: wastewater sludge with Escherichia coli K12::gfp cells carrying plasmid... | place: USA: Moscow, Idaho... | reverse complement strand
TTTTGAGAGAATCAACTCTCAATCTGGTGATTATGGCAAAGTGGTCACACCTGTTCCCATACCGAACACAGAAGTTAAGCACTTTAGCGGCGAAGATAGCTATGCATGCCATAGTGAAAATAGCTCATCGCCAGGTAACGAAGCTCCCCCAAAGGGAGCTTTTCTTTCGTCTTTTATTCTGTGGTATAATTGACACCTAGAGGATTGTATGGAAAAAGTATTTACTACAAACAGTTATGAAGAAACACAAGAAATCGCCTACAAGTTAGGTCTTTTAATCGATCAACCTGTACTTATTTTGTTAGATGGTGATTTAGGTTCTGGTAAAACTACATTTACTCAGGGACTTGCAAAAGGTCTTGAGATTAAGAAGACAATATCAAGTCCTACATTTACGATTATGAAAAACTATATGGGTAGGTTAGCGCTAAATCACATTGATGCTTATCGATTAGAATCGCTGCATCAAGATTTAGGCTTTGAAGAACTAATCGACTCTGATGGAGTAACTGTTATTGAATGGCCTGATTTTTTAGAGGAAATATTTCCTGAGGAATACCTAAGAATTAAAATTAAGAGAGTAAGTAAGAATAAACGTCAATTGGTGTTCAAACCAATCGGACAAAAATATGAGAACTTAATAGGGGAATTAGTATGATTACACTTGCGATTGACACATCATTTCATTATTTAACGCTCGTTTTATACCGAGATAGAGAGATAATAAAATCAGTCCAAAAGGAAGCTTTTAAGCAACAATCTGAATCGATTTTAGTTGAAATTAAAGCACTATTTGAAAGTGCTCAAATTAAATCAACTGAACTCAATAGAATTGTTCTTACCGATGGACCAGGTAGTTATACTGGCTTAAGAATTGGTATGACTGTTGCGAAAGTTCTAGGTGCTTTAGCACATGTTGAAGTGTATACCTTATCATCTTTACATGTTCTTGCAGGGTTAGAAAAGAATGTACATGTGTTATTAGATGCACGTGCAAAAAGAGCATATTATGCACACTTTCATGAAGGAATTCCTCTCATTAATGAAAGAATTGTCTTGTTAAGTGATTTTGATGATCTAGATGTTTCAACCTTAAACATTATTGGTGACGGGAATTTAGTCAATAAAGATAAGTACTATCCAGACTATACAAAACACTTTATGGACTTAGAAGGATATTGGAAGAAGGTTGATAATATCCATGCACTCGTACCGCGTTATTTAAAAGAAAATGAGGCGTATCAACCATGATTAGAGCAATGAAACTTGATGATTTAGATCAAGTTTGCAAAATCGAAAATATTGCTTTTTCTCATCCTTGGAGTAAAGAAGACTTTGAAATTGAATTACAATCAAATCCTTACGCGCTTTACTTTGTTTTTGAAGAAGAAAAAAGTATCAAAGCATATTTAGGCGTATGGCTTATTTATGAACGCGCACAAATTACAACGATTGCGGTACATCCAGACTATAAAGGTATAGGCTTATCTAAGATAATGATGACGTATCTTGATAAGTTATGTCTAGATAATCAAGTTGAAGAAAGCACATTAGAAGTAAGGGTAAGCAATGAAGTTGCGATAAGTCTATATGAGAAGTATGGTTTTATTAAAAAGGGTTTACGTAAAGATTACTATCAAGATAATCATGAAGATGCATACTTGATGGTGAAGAATTATAAAGGAGATTAAGATGAGAATTTGTGCAATTGAAACATCCTGTGATGAAACAGCTGTTGCGATTATTGAAGATGGTCGAACTGTTTTAAGCAATATTGTATCCTCTCAAATTAATACACATGCAGCTTTCGGTGGAGTAATTCCTGAAGTTGCCTCTCGTATTCATATTGAAAATATTTCAATCGTTTTAGAAGAAGCAATTAAAGTGGCAAATTTAACCATTGAAGAAATTGATGCATTTGCGATTACACAAGGTCCGGGATTAATTGGTTCTTTACATGTAGGACTTATTGCGGCTAAAACACTCGCTTGGTATTACGATAAACCTCTGATTCCAATTCATCACATTACAGGGCATATATATGCAAATCAATTTGTGGATGATCTTCAATATCCACTCTTAGCATTAGTTGTTTCAGGTGGACATACAGAACTCGTATTATTAGAAGAAGAGTTTAAGTTTGAAATACTTGGTTCAACACAAGATGATGCGATTGGTGAAGCGTATGATAAAGTAGCTCGTGTTATGGGACTCCCATATCCTGGTGGTCCTCATATAGATCAACTTGCTAAGTTAGGCAAAAAGAATTATAAATTACCAAAGGTTAAGACTCAGAACCCTCTCGACTTTAGTTTTAGTGGACTTAAGTCAGCTGTTCTGCAATTAATACAAAAGAATAAAGAAGAAATTATTAAAGAAGATCTAGCTTATGCATTTCAAGAAGCCGCATTAAATGAAATCATGGAGAAGACTAAACTAGCATTAACTCAACATAATGTTAAGCATTTTGTCTTGGCTGGTGGTGTTGCGGCAAACTCTCGATTAAGAGATAGAGTAAATGAACTTAAAATCAATCTACCTAATTTAAAGATTACGATTCCACCAATGTGGTGTTGTACAGATAATGCGGCTATGATTGGAGCGGTTGCTTATATTGCATACAAACATGGTGTTAGAGGAGATTTAGATATTAGTGCAAATCCAGGATTAGATTATGCGTGAAGATTATGAAAATATTCACAAAGATAAACACATATGTTAGAATAGTGTAAGGTGGTAAGAAAATGAACAGTTTAAAGCAAATGGTACCGAAGGCAACCTTACAAAGGTTTCCTGTATATTTAAAGGCATTACGTAAATTAGATAATTTAGGTGTGCAAAGAATCATGTCGCGTGAACTTTCTGAGTTTGTCGATATTGAACCAACTACAATTCGTAGAGACTTCTCATTTTTAGGTTCACTAGGTAAACAAGGATATGGTTATGATGTAAAAGCGCTAATTGATGTTTTTGAACGTCACTTAGGTGGTAAATTTGAAGAGAAATTAATCATTGTAGGTGCGGGTAATTTAGGTCGTGCTTTGATGAATTATAATCGTTGGAATCATGTTGTGGGTGAGATTGTATGTGCGTTTGATATCGAACCAAATAAAGCTGGCGCGATGTATGAGATTCCAGTTTATCCTTTAAGTGAGATTAAGGAGCGTATTCCAGAAGGATGCCGTATTGCGATCCTCACGGTTTCAAAAGACGTTCAAGAGACAGTTAATCTCTTAATTGAAGTTGGTATCAAGGGTATAGTAGATTTTACGCATGAGCATATTCAAGTCCCTAAAGGGGTTAATATTAAAGCTGTTGATGTTGTATCAATGATACAAGAATTAGTATTTGAAACAAATTCGATTTCTTAGGAGCAAACATGGAAGCATTAATGACAGTAAGAGAATGTTATGAGATTGTAAAAGAAGGTTCTATTATTGAAATAGAATCAATGGATATTGTTCAAATTCAAGGCTGGGTAAGAACAAATCGTAGTAATAAAAATGTTGGATTTATTGAGCTCAATGATGGAACTTATTTTAGAAATGTCCAACTTGTTTATACAAATGAATTAGAGAATTTTGAAGAAGTGAGTCATTATCTTACTGGGACAGCATTAACGGTTGTTGGTAAGTTTAAACTTACACCAGGAATGAAACAACCTTTTGAAGTTGAAGTTACTTCAATTACATTAGAAGGTTCTTGTGCGCCTGATTATCCACTTCAGAAGAAACAACACTCTTTTGAGTATTTAAGAGAAATTGCACACTTACGTCCTCGTACGAATACGTTTAGTGCGGTATTCAGAGTTCGATCTGTATTGAGTATGGCTATTCATGAGTTCTTCCAAAATCAAGGATTCGTTTATGTGCATGCCCCAATCATTACAGGGAATGATGCGGAAGGTGCAGGAGAAGTATTCAACGTTACAACACGTAGTGATGGTAATTATGAAGAGGACTTCTTTGGTAAAAAAGCAAGCTTAACGGTGTCAGGACAGTTACAAGCTGAAGCCTATGCCTTAGCATTTAGAGATGTCTATACCTTCGGCCCAACATTCAGAGCTGAAAATAGCAATACTGCAAGACATGCAAGTGAGTTCTGGATGATTGAACCTGAAATTGCATTTGCGGATTTAGAAGATGATATGAATTTAATTGAAGATATGGTCAAGAGTTGTATTCAATATGTTCTAGAAAACGCTGAAGAAGAGATGAAATTCTTTAATGAAAGAATTGATACAACGTTACTCGAAAGACTAAACTTAGTTCTTGAAAGACCATTTGTTCGCATGCCTTATACACAAGCGATTGAACATTTAAAGAAAGCACCTGTTAAATTTGAATTTCCAGTAGAATGGGGAACAGACTTACAATCTGAACATGAACGTTATATTTGTGAACAAATTGTTAAGGGTCCAGTTTTCTTAACAGATTATCCTAAAGATATTAAAGCATTCTATATGCGTCTAAATGAAGACCAAAAAACCGTTGCGGCATGTGACCTACTTGTACCATCCATTGGTGAACTCGTAGGGGGATCACAACGTGAAGAACGTTATGATTTCTTAAAGACGCGTATGGAAGAAATGAATATTCATGAAGAAGGCTTAAAATGGTATCTTGATTTACGTAGATTTGGTGGATGCCAACATGCAGGATTTGGATTAGGATTTGAGCGTTTCTTAATGTACATTACGGGAATGCAAAATATTCGTGATGTTATACCTTTTGCGCGTACACCAAAGAACCTAGATTACTAAGGAGGTTTAAATGGTTTATCAACCAAGAGTTGTCCCAAGAAGTCGAAGAAGATTAAAATGGCGGGTAATAATCCCGTCTTTTATTCTTGTACTATTGGTAGGCTATATCTTTTTTAATTTACTTTTTCCAAAAGATTTATTGATTGATACACCGAGTTTTGTTGTTTGTGATTATAGTTATACAAAAACACAATCTGTACTAAATGAACTTCAATATGAAGAAAAGATTGAGTTAAAAGATTACTTATTCTATGGTGAAACACTAAATATATTTAATGCGACGTATGATATCAATCAAGCGGATTATTTTATTGGGAAAACAATCAAACTAAGAAATATTTGTGATTCCAGTGAATGGGTTTATATGTTAGGTAAGAATGTTGATGAGCAAATTCCTTTAGAGAATTTACCAGATGGATTTTATGAAATTTTTGTAGTCGATTCATTAAAAGAAAAACGACTTGTTACCAGTGGTGAATTATACGATGAATTCTATACGGTTCGTCGAAATGGGTTAAGTAAAAAGATTGATTTAGTTGCGGATAAAGATCTATTAAAAGAAAAGGATGATTCACTTCCAATAATGGAAGATAATTACTTCTTTTTAAACATAAGCACTCAATCAGATGAACAAGATAATCCAGAAATCTATGATGTCTATCTTGATGCGGCTCATAATACGATTAGTTATAATTATGTGGATAAAGGAAGAACTGTTAATAATCTAGTAGAAGCAGATGAGTTATATAAAGTCGCTGTTGCGGTAAAAGGGAAACTGGAAGCTAAAGGATTACATGTGCTTTTATCAAGAGAAAATGAAGATACAGTCATTAATCAATATGGAATAGAAGGACGTCTTAATAGAGCATACAAAGCTCAAGTGAAACACTATATTGAGTTGAATCTAAACTTTACGACCAATGAAGATACACGTGGTAGTCGAGTTATTTACTCATCTTATTCATCCAATCGCTTTGCGACCGCATTGTTTAAATCTTATATTTCAACACCAGGTTTAGTTCCATATGGAAGACAAACCAGTACGAATATTGCAGGTGTTTTATCATCAAGTCGGACCAACAATCTAGATTCATATCCTGTCATTCGTGAAGCGGGTGGTCGAATTCTATCAGCTGGCACAATTTCTGAATTAGCGATTGAGCAGAATAGTGAATTTAATAGTAATGAACGAAAGGGAATACAATCTGTAAGTTTGGAATTGTTCTTTATATCAAATCCATTAGATGTGAATGTGTATCAAAATGATTTTGATACAATCGTGAACAATATAGCGAATGGGTATTTAAAATACTTAGGAATGGAATAAAATGACCTTACAATTATCTCGTGCATCAAAGTCATTTGGTGCAGATGTATTATTTGAAAATTTAAGTTTTGAAATTAAACCGAACGATAAAATAGCGATTATTGGACGGAATGGTTGTGGCAAAACAACTTTATTAAAGATTTTAGCTCAGGAGTTAGAATCAGATAAAGGTGATTTATTCAAACCAAAAGATATGACGGTTGGCTATTTAGCTCAAGCGAGTTTTAATAATGAAGAAATGGTTGTGGAAGATTACTTTTTAAAGTTGTTTCAACCATTATTTGTACTTGAAAAGAAGATTGCTGAATTGGCTGAAATATTAAAACATACAAGTACAGATGAGAATCTTCAACTTTTCTCTACACTGAGTGAAGAATATGAGAGACTTGGTGGTTATATCTATAAACAAGAAATGATGACCATGTTTACTCAGTTTGGATTTATAGAAGAGGATCTAAAAAGAAAGATAGGTGAGTTTTCTGGTGGACAAAAAACTCGTCTTGCCTTTGTTTACTTGTTGTTAAGTAAACCTGATATTTTGTTACTGGATGAACCAACCAATCACTTAGATATGAGCACGATTGAGTGGTTAGAAACATACCTAAATCATTATGAAAAAGCTCTTGTATTTGTATCGCATGACCGTATGTTTATTGATCATGTCGCAAAGACAATTGTTGAAATGGAGTATGGGGAACTCACAACCTATCATGGAAACTATGCTTCTTATCAAGCGCAAAAAGCATTAAACCAAGAAAAGCAATTATCTGCATTTAAACGCCAACAGAAAGATATTGAACGATTAGAAGCGTTAATCGAGAAGTTTAGATACAAGAAAAATAAGGCTAAATTCGCTCAATCTAAAATAAAGTATTTAGATAAGCTTGAAAAGATTGATGCGCCAAAGGAAGATAAACGAAATTTCAAAGCACGTTTCTTTGCGAAGAATCGTGGTGGTAAACAAGTATTACTCGTTAAAGACTTAGAAATCGGTTACCATGAACGACTTGCGAAGATTAATTTAGAACTCATTCATGGCAATCATTGTGCAGTAGTTGGACCAAATGGTCATGGTAAATCAACCTTCTTGAAGACATTACTTGGAAAGATTCCTGCATTGGGTGGCGAGTATTTATTTGGGCATCAAATTGATATCGGTTATTTTGATCAGGAACAAATCGAATATAAGAGTAATCAAACCATATTAGAGGATTTATGGGATGCATATCCTGATATGACTCAAACTGAGATTCGAACAGTACTTGGTTCATTTTTATTTACTTCAGATGAGGTATTTAAAGAAGTGAATGTCTTATCTGGTGGTGAAAAGGTTCGTTTGGCCCTTGCTAAGTTAATGTTAAAGGGATCAAATCTATTGATTCTGGATGAACCAACCAATCACTTGGATATTCCAGGTAAGGAAGCATTGGAGAAATCTTTAAGTGATTATGAAGGAACCATCCTATTTGTATCGCATGATCGTTATTTTGTTAATAAGATGGCTAAAGGGATACTTAGTATTGAAAATGGAAAAGCAGATTACTATCAAGTAGGAGATCCTATTGTTGATAAAGTAGAAGTTGTTCAGAAAAATGAGAAAGAAGTAAAATCGAATTCTAAATCGAATCAATCCGCATCTCGAATAAATAAACAAATTCAAAAGCTTGAAGAATCAATTGCTTTAAAAGAAGAAGAATTAGCAATTGCTCGTGAGAAACGATTTGATCCTCATTATTATCATGATTATCAAAATATGAAGGATTTAGATGAATCAATTGATGAGATTCATAACGAAATTAATCGTCTCATGAAGGAATGGGAAAGCTTACATGAACTATTAAACAAAAGTAGTCAAGGTGAGTCGGATACGCTATAATAGTATCGTTCAAAAAGGAGAAACAACTATGGGAAATTGTATCGTAGCGCAAAGTGGTGGACCTACCTCCGTCATTAATGCGACATTAGCTGGTGTTGTTAAGGCAAACCAACTTAATCCAATTTATAAGACAGTTTATGGTGGTTTAAACGGAATCGAAGGAATTCTACAAGAAAAGTTTGTAGACCTAACTCACATGAGTGAAGAAGAAAACTATATTCTTCGTCAAACTCCATCCAGTGCTTTAGGTTCATGCCGTTATAAACTAAAAAGATCAAATGTTGCGGATTTTGAAAAATTATTCGCTGTGTTAGAAAAGTATGATATTGACACGATGTTCTACATTGGTGGAAATGACTCCATGGACACTGTGTATGCATTAAGTGAATATGCAGCTGCTCACAATATTACAAATCGTCGTTTTGTTGGATGTCCAAAAACAGTTGATAATGATTTGATGGTAACGGATCACTGTCCTGGATATGCAAGTGCAGCGAAGTTCATTGCGACTACAGCGCTTCAAACTTGGTTAGATGTTAATGTATATACTCGTCAAGAAGTCTTTATTCTTGAAACAATGGGTCGTGATGCAGGTTGGTTAGCTGCTTCTGCGTGCTTAAGTGGAGTTGTTGATCTATTAATCTTGCCAGAAAGTCCATTTAACAAAGAAGTATTCTTAGCTGAAGTTAAGAAATGCATCGATGAAAAGAATAAATGTTATGTTGTTGTTTCTGAAGGTGCTCGTTATGCAGACGGTACTTACTTAGCAGCTGGTGAAGCGAAGAATGATGGTTTCGGTCACGCAGTATTAGGTGGTGCTGGTAATGCAGTTAAAGATTTAATTTTAAGTTCAGGTACTGCAAGTCGTTGTAAAGTTCAAGATTTAAGTACTGCACAACGTTGTCATGCGACTGAACAATCCTTAGTGGATGTTGAAGAATCCTTCAAATTAGGTATGAGTGCTCACATGCGTTCTGCTAATCCAAACTTTACTGGCCAAATGGTTGGTATCAAGCGTAAAGATTCTGAAGTTTATGATGTGGAATATTTTGCAACTGCTGCAAGCAATGTAGCAAATCATGTTAAGAATTTCCCAGTAGAGTGGGCAAAACCAAACTACCGTGGTGTTACAGATGAAGCGATTGCTTACATGCGTCCATTAATCCAAGGTCAACCAGTTATTACTTATAAGAATGGTGTACCTGCATTTGTTAAACCATACTATTTTAAATAGTTTAAAGAGAGCTTAATTCTAAGCTCTTTTTTTACGTTTTGTCTAATTTGTTGAATGATTTTTCAATGATTTAAGTAATTAAGATAACTTAACCATTTTTATTAGTCAAAAACTCTATGTAATGTTAAAGTAATTATTATAGACATCGTATAGAAAGGATTACAATGACCATTAATTCTCTATTTCTTAAGAATGGCAAACAATTTTTCAAGTATATATTTGGCGCATTCTTAACGATATTTAATAGTTTAGCATTTACATTTGCTTTATCGATGGTATTCTCAATCATTGAAGCGGATGATATCAATACAGTCATAACACGTATTTTACTTATGATTCTTTTTGCATTTGGACCTATTCCAATTCAAATGTTATCTCGATTTATGCGTATTGGTTTTATGCGTGATGTTTTGGTACAAGTTCGATGTTTAGCTTATGAGAAGATTATGAGTTTATCTATAGAAGATTATCGTTCTCAAGCTAAAGAGAATTACATGGCGTTATTGGTATCCGACATAAATGTTTTTGAGAAGGACTTTTTCTTATCGATATTAAATATTGTATTTAGTTTTGGATCCTTTATTGTTGGAATAATCATCTTAATGTTTATTTCTCCAATCGTGGCGCTTATTACCTTATTTGCGAGTTCATTATTGTTCATTGTAACTCGAGTATATGAAAAACCAACACGTAATATCAAAGCATTAACACAAGAGGCAAATGGTGAGTATACGATTCAATTATCGAATATATTAAATGGTCTTGAAGTGATAAAGCTTTATCAAGTTGAATCGAATTTTAGACAACCATTTCACGATATCGTATCTAAATTAGAGAATATTAAGAAGAAGGCATTTAAGATTGATGAGTATCAATTCAACATTAACGCTTGGATTGCGAATAGTTTTCAAACACTTGTATATATTTATGCGACATATTTATTCATACAAGATAAGTTATCCTTATCTTCATTAATTATTGTGTTTAACTTAATTGGGCAACTAATTTGGGGAATGATCAATGGGTTTAGTTTTGTAAATCGATTTAAAGCAGCGCGTGATATATTCAATCGAATTACCAAGACAGAAGTTTCTGAGAGTGGTATAAACGAGTTTAGTTTTAGTGATAAGCTTGAAGTGAGAGACTTATCTTTCAGTTATAGTGATAAAACGATTCTTAACCAATTATCATTCGTTATAAAACCAAAAGACAAAATCCTTATTACCGGGCCTTCTGGTGTGGGTAAAACGACATTATTGGATTGTTTATCCATGAACCTAACTAGTTATTCAGGTGAAATCCTATTAGATAATTTCGAACTTAGGTCGATTAATCGTGATAAGTTCTTAAAACATACAGGATATATTCGCCAAAATCATTTTATGTTTAATGATTCAATCAGAAACAACATTATTTTAAATATGCCCTTTGATGAGGGAAAGTTTAGAAAATGTTGTGAAGATTCTGCGATTGAAGAATGGATTGACTCATTAGAATTAAAAGAAGACCATATTCTTGAACAAGATGGTACAAATATTTCAGGTGGTCAAAGACAGAGAATTAGTATTGCTCGTGAGTTGTATCATGATCGAGATATTTTATTTGTGGATGAACCTTCCGCAAGTTTAGATGATGAAACATCACTAAGAATTTATGAAACTTTATTTAATCTAGATAAAACAATCATTTGTGTAACACATCGACATGTGGATTATTTATCTTCTAAATTTAACAAGATTATTGCGTTAGATAAAGGAGGCAAACGATGAAAAAAGTAAAATATGGTTCAATTCCATGGTTGTTTGCGGTAACGATTGTCATGATTGTCTCTGTAACAATCAATGGTTATAGTGTTTATCTAATGCGTTTCATTACGGATTATGGATTAGCGAAGAGAATGGATGATATGTTTGATGTGGCTAAGGTAATGGTTATTATCTTGGGTATTAATTTTGTCATTAATATTATTTATACACAATTGAAATCAATCTATTTGAATAAGAGTTTAAATCTTATGAAAGCTAGATATATTGATCAATTGTTGGAACAAGATATTACTCAATTACAGAAGGACCAAACACCCAAGTATTTATCCAATCTAACAAATGATTTTGATCGCTATGAAGACAAGTATCTAAAGAACATTCTTCGTTTAATAGAAATGGTTTTAAACTTCTTAATGGCAGTTGTATTAATTGCGACAGTAAATGTTTACCTTGTTGTAATTGCATTTATCTTGTTAGGTATATTTGTTACGTTATCATCGAAGACAAGTAAACCTGTACAAAAAACTGAGAAGAAGAAATCTGAATCCTTACAACAATACACAGACTTCATCCAAGAAACATTAAATGGGTACGATATCATTAAGCAACACCAACTCGAAGGAGTTCGTTATGAAAATTTCTTCCAAAAGGCAAAATCAGTTCAAAATGATAACTATGCAGTGGATGTGAAAACGACTCAAATTGATGCATTTAATAATTTTGTTCAAACATTTGTTTTATTCGGTTTGATTACTGCAGGTATTTTATACGCTAAATCAACTGCAGTGAGTTTAGGAAGTATTATCGTCATCGTTTCAAGTTTTAGTCATATTATGTGGCCACTTCAAGAATTCTCATATGTGATATCACAGATGAAGGGGATTAGTCAGGTTTTGAATGATTTTATTACAAACTTAACTCGTCCAACATACAATCGTCCATATTCAGTTTCTAAGTTTGATTCACTCAAATTTGAATCAACGGACTTAGGCTACGAAGATGATGTGAATGTTGTATTACAAGATGTAACTATGTCGATTGAGAAGAATGAGAAAGTATTAATTGTTGGGCGTAGTGGAACTGGTAAAAGCACCATACTCAAAACAATTCGTCAATCCATCGAACCTAAGAAAGGGCTCGTAAAACTAGACAATACAAATATATTTGAAATTGTACCAATTGATTATTACAGCTTATTTTCTGCAGTTGATCAAATTGGGTTTATCTTCAATGGAACGGTAAGAGATAACTTATGCTTATATCAAAAGCTAGATGATGAGATCATGTTAGGTGCTTTGAATCGTGTTGGACTAAGTAGTTTAGATTTAAATCTAAAACTGATGAACAATGGATCCAATGTATCCGGTGGACAACGTGCAAGACTCATGTTAGCCCGTTCAATCTGTTTAAATACGGATGTTATTTTATGTGATGAAATTTTTGCGAATCTTGAACAATCGGTTGCGCATGATATCGAAAGGGATTTGTTAAGTTTAAATAAAACGATTATAAATGTAAGTCATATCATCTTTAAAGATCATTTAGAGAAATATGACAAAATATTTATCGTTGAAAATAATGGTGTTCGATTGAGCCATGATTTGGATGAAATATATGCCAGAATGATTGAAAGTCAATCGTAGTAAATACGTTAGCGTATGGAGTTGAATATGAAAAATTCGTTGTGGTCTAAAAATTTTACGATTATTACCTGGGGAACAGTAATCTCTGCGATTGGTGGAGTAGGACTTAATTTTGCCCTTAGTGTTTTAATCTACGATAAGACATCCTCAACCATGTTAACCGCGATATTTGCGTCGGTTTCAATGATACCAAATTTTGTTTTACCTTTATTCATCGGGCCATTAATTGACCGATTTCCTAGAAGAAAGATTATCTATTTTTCTGATTTCTTAATGTCTACGATCTTCTTTATCATTGCGTATATTACACGAGATGGTTTCTTTGATTATACTTTTTATTTATTTGTTTCCTTGCTTGTTAGTATCAATGGTGTTATTTATAGTATTACCTATGAAAGTTTCTTTCCAGAACTTATCCCTGAGGGACAAATTCAAAAAGGTTATGCAGTTAGCTCATTGATTTATCCAACTGTTAATACGATAATGTTTCCAATAGCTGCGCTAATTTTTGAACAGTATGGTGTTTCATTTATCTTCTTGATAGAAGCAATCCTACTTTTTATCGCTGCTTGTTTTGAAACCCAGATTCGCATTGATGAGAAATCTGTCCAACATCACAAATCTCAATTGACTAGTTTTAAAGGGATGATTAAGGAGGGAATAGATTACTTAAAGAGTGAACAAGGGATTCTATCGGTATTTGTCTTTTTCTTCTTTTTACAAATGGCAGGACAAGCGATCGATGTATTGTTATATCCATTCTTTGAAAACAGTCCAAATCTAGATGTTAAACAATATGCACTTCTTGTTTCGTTCGCAACTGCAGGAAGAATGTTTGGTGGTATGTTACATTATGTTTCAAAGATTAAGGCTGAGAAACGATTCATGATTGCGGCTATTGTTTACTTTAGCTTAAATTTTCTAAATGGCTCATTATTATTTCTAAACTATATTTCAATGCTTATAATTCAGTTCATTATCGGTATTTTATCCATCAACTCATATAATATTCGAATGTCTGCTGTTCAAAGCTATGTCCCTACGGAGAAGAGAGGAAGAGTCAATGGCATCTTCCATATTATGACAACCATAGGGATGTTAATCGGTCGTTTATTATCTGGATATCTTGGAGAGTTGTTTGATTATCAATATATTGTATTGGGAATGAATATTATGTCGCTATTGGCCTTTGTATTTATTGTCTTAAAGAATCGAGTTTCTATTGCTCAAGTTTATAATCGAAAGATCTAGGAGGGTAAAATGGCAAAGAAAATTTTAAGTCGTTCCGAAGTTGATGTGAATTTTACATGGGATTTGACTGCATTGTTTAAGGATACGAATGCATACAATGAAACGTTAAATCAAATCTTACCTAAAGCTCAATTATTAAATGATAACTTTAAAGGTAAAATTGATTCTGCTGAAAAAATTAATGCATGTATTGATGCACTTAAAGAAGTGAGTCAGTTAATGGTATTGGTAGGGACATACTCAAGTCTATCTGTATCTGAAGATCAATCAAATAGTGAAAATCTTCAACGAATGATGAACTTTAGATCAATTTCTGCTCAAGTTGGAAGTTTATTAAGTTTTATTGAGAATGAAATTAGTTTTAACTCTGAAGAAAATATTCAAGCCGCAATTGCTTTAAGCCCAGAGAATGCGTACTATCTGGAAGATATTTTACGTTTTAAAGCACATTTATTACATCCTGAAGTTGAGAAAACTCTTGCGGCATTAAGTCCTACGCTAGAATCGCCTTATTTTATTTACAACCAAGCAAAACTATCCGACTTAAAGTTTAAGCCATTTGAAGTCGATGGAGTTGAACATCCATTAAGTTTTGTATTGTTTGAAGGAGAATGGGAATATGATTCCAATACTGTACTTCGTAGAACTGCATTTGATGCATTTAGTAAACAGTTAGATCAATATAAAAATACCATTGCATCAGCGTATCAAACTCAAATTCAAAAAGAAAAAGTACTATCAGATTTACGTGGATTCCCATCTGTAATTGATTCATTATTATTTGAACAAAAAGTTGATCAAGACTTATACAATCGTCAAATAGATGTGATTATGCGTGAATTAGCTGCTCCTATGCGCAAGTATGCTAAACTTCTTCAACGAATTCATAAGTTAGATAAGATGACCTTTGCGGATTTAAAGATTTCAGTTGATCCTGATTTTGAACCTGCAATTACGGTAAATGAAGCTAGAGACTATATTTTAAAAGGTTTGTCTGTATTAGGTGAAGATTATGGAAAGATGATACATCGTGCATTTGATGAAAGATGGATTGATTTTGTTCAAAATACGGGTAAGAGTACAGGGGCATTCTGCAGTTCACCTTATGGTTCACATCCATATGTTCTTATCAGCTGGACAGAAAGAATGAGAGAATGCTTTGTATTAGCGCATGAATTAGGCCATGCAGGACACTTCTATCTTGCGAATGAACATCAAAATATTCTAAATACAAGACCATCACTTTACTTTATCGAAGCACCATCCACAATGAATGAAATGTTAATGGCGAATTACCTTATGAAGACCAGTGATGATCCTCGTATGAAACGTTGGGTTTTATCGAGTATGGTAAGTCGCACCTACTATCATAACTTTGTGACACATTTGCTTGAAGCAGCATATCAAAGAGAAGTATATCGTTTAGTGGATCAAGGCCAATCGGTTGTAGCAGCTCGTTTAAGTCAAATCAAGAAAGATGTTCTTACCCAATTCTGGGGAGATGCGGTTGAAATTAATGAAGGTGCTGAGCTCACTTGGATGAGACAACCTCATTATTATATGGGCCTCTATCCTTATACATATAGTGCAGGCTTAACTGTTGCGACTGTAGTTAGTCAAAACCTATTAAAAGATGAAACTCTAATTAATAAATGGTTAGATGTCTTAAAAGCGGGTGGTACAAAGACACCGGTTGAATTAGCTCAAATGGTTGATGTGGATATTACGACTGAAAAACCACTCATGGAAACCATTCGCTTCATTTCTAATATGATTGATGAGATTGAAGAATTAACCAATCAAATTGAATTAGAAGGAAGTAAATAAGCCCATTCGGGCTTTTTATAAAGGAGAAATTATGGAAAAAATTGCATTAGATCATTGGTTGAAGTTTAAATTTATTGGTAACTTAAAAACAAGTCCAAATCAAAAACGCTTTTCTTTCTCTGTCGCAACAACTGATTTAAAGAAAGATAAGTATGAAAGCAATATCTGGGTTAAAGATGAAAATCGTTTAATCCAATTAACTGGAATGAATCAAGAGTCATTCTCAATCTGGTTGGATGATGAAACAATTTTATTTTCATCACCACGTTTAAAAGAAGAGTCCAATTATCCAAAGACAGATTTCTTTAAGATTTCAGTTAATGGTGGAGAAGCAACAAAAGCATTTACAATTCCTTTATCTGTAGGATCAATTAAGAAATTAGATGATCATAAGTATCTATTAACTGCTTCTTGTGATTTACGTTATCCAAATCAATATAAAGATAAAACTGAGGATTTAGATAAACATTATGCTTCTGAAAAAGAAAAAGAGTTCTTTACAGAAATTAATGAAATACCTTTCTATACAAATGGGGGTGACTATACAGTTTATTCAAGAAATCGTCTATTCTTGTTTGATGAAACCAATAACCAATTAACAGCATTAACAGATAAGAATTTCAGTGTACAACAATTCGAAATCGATTTAAAAAATAATCGTGCTATTTTTATCGGACAAACATTTAAGCATGTTGAGAAACTTGATTCTGAAATGTTTGAACTCGATCTAAGCACATTTAAGAATAATCAATTAACCAAAGAAAAGTATTTACTCTACGGATTTAAATTAGTCAAAGACTCCATTCTAGTTTTAGCACATGACGGTAAATTATTAGGTTTGAATGAGAACTCAAGAATTTATAAACTCGTAGACAATCATTTTGAACAAAAACTAGACCCTTTTTATTCAATTGGTAATTCTATTGGATCTGATATTCGTTTACCTGGTTCAGAGTTAATGCAAGTTGTGAATGATAAACTCTATTTAACTTTAACAGTAGAAGATCATTCACGATTACTTAGACTAGATGAGAATGCGAACATAGAATTTAGTTATGATGCGCCAGGATCCATAGATGGTTTCTCTTTCATTAATAACGAACTCTATCTCTCTGGATTATTTAATCAAGATGCACAAGAAATTGTTCAACTCAAGGATGATAAACTTATCCCAACAACTCAGTTTAATGTTAATGTGTTTGATAATTTCTATCGAGCTAAACCACAGAAATTTTCAGTCGATAAAAAGACACATAATGTGGATGGATGGGTTTTATTACCTGAAAACTATGATTCAGCACAAAAATATCCATTCATTTTAGATATTCATGGCGGCCCAAAGACGGTTTATGGTGAGGTGTATTATCATGAAATGCAAGTTTGGGTGAATAAAGGATACATTGTGGCTTATTGTAATCCAAGAGGTTCAGATGGTAAAGGAAATGAATTCTCGGATATTAGAGGTAAATACGGAACCATTGATTATGAAGATATTATGGATTTCGTTGATAAAGTTATTAAAGTGTATTCAGTCGATACCAATAATATGGGTGTAACCGGTGGATCTTATGGTGGTTTTATGACCAATTGGATTATTGGACATACCAATCGTTTCAAATGTGCCGCAACACAACGCTCGATTTGTAACTGGTTATCTTTCTATGGAACATCTGACATAGGATACTATTTTGCATTAGATCAAGGTGGTACTCAATTCAATCGTGATGAAGACTATGAAAAACTATGGTTCCATTCACCATTGAAATATGTAAGCAAAATGGAAACTCCTACTCTAATTATTCATTCCGCAAAAGATTATCGTTGCCCAGTTGAACAAGGTTATCAATTATTAACTGCTTTAAAGCATAAAAAAGTGGACTCAAAAATGGTTTTATTCCACAATGAGAACCATGATTTATCAAGAACAGGGAAACCAAAAGCAAGAATGTTGAGATTAACTGAGATAACAGAGTGGATGGATAAGTATCTAAATCAGTAATGAAAACATTTTCATAAATATTTTCGAAAAATTTCAGTTTTTGTGAAATTTGGGTGATAAATGAATTGACAGTGGTTTTTTCACAATCTATAATTAAAACACAGTACCTTGTACTATATAGGAGGAAAAGATGAAGAGAATTTTATTATTATTAGCTGTTGCTCTTCTTGCTGTTTCTGCCTTAACCGCTTGTGGATCTACTGGTGGATCTACAACAGAAGCTAAAGGAACATTTATTGTTGGTACGCCAAAACTAAATGGTGACTTTATCGCCGGTTTCGGAAATAGCTCATACGATAAGAGTGTACGTGACATGATTTGGGGCTTAGGTACCTACACTACTACACCTGGTGGTGAATTCTTACTTGATGAAACAGTTGTTAAAGCTGTTGAAACATCATTAGATGATGCTGGTAACAAGACTTACAAGTTCACATTAAATAGTGGAATGAAGTGGTCTGACGGTTCTGATATTACCGCTAAAGACTATGTATTCGGTATCTTATTTGCTGCATCCCCTGAATGGGTTGAAGCTGGTAACTCCGATACTACTGGTGATTCCTTATTAGGTTACGCTGCTTACCATGCAGGCGAAACTGAAGTATTTGAAGGCGTTAAATTGTTAGGTGACTTAGAATTCTCCGTAACAATCGGCGCTGACTTCTTACCTTATTTCTATGAAGTTGCTTATGCATCATTTGGACCTTCTCCAATGGCTGTATGGGCACCAGATCTAACAATTGGTGAAGATGGTTCTAGCTTAGTTGGTGACGTTGCTGCTGTTGCAAACCACGTTGCTACTACTGAACGTTTCGCTCCATCTGTAACTTCTGGACCATTCACTTTCGAATCATTCGAAAATGATGTTGTTACATTACAAGTTAACCCTAACTACCCTGGTGACTACCGTGGTGAAAAAGCTAAAGTTGCTACAGTTATCGTTAAATACGTTGACCCTACAACTGACGTTGACCTCGTTATCTCTGGTGACGTCGACCTAGTTGCTGGTGTTGTTGAAGGTGCTAAGATTGAAAAAGCTAAAGCATCAGACCAAGCTGACGTTGTTTCTTACAAACGTAACGGTTACGGTATGATCGCATTCGCTAATGACTTTGGACCAACCAAAGACAACAAAGTTCGTCAAGCTCTTGCTTACTTAATTGACCGTAATACATTCTTAGTTAATATCCTTGGTGGATATGGTGCTATGGTTAATGGTGAATACGGCTTATCACAATGGATGTATACTACTCAAGCTGATAAAGTTGAATCTACATTAATTAACTACACATTCAACGTTGACAAAGCTAATGAATTATTAGATGCTACTGAATGGAAATTCGAAGCTGACGGTGTAACTCCTTGGGATGCTGCTAAAGCTGCTGATGGTTACTGGCGTTATAATGCTAACAAAGAAGTTCTACAAATCAACCACTTAGGTACAATTGGTAACCCAATTACTGACCTAATCGGTACTGAATGGCCAAAAGGTTTAAACCGTGCTGGTGTTAAGTTCACTATCGAATGGCAAGATTTCAACTCCTTATTAGCTAACTACTACTACAGTTATGAATTAGATCCTGCTGAACGTAAATACCACAGCTTTAACTTAGCTACTGGCTTTACTGAAGTTTACGATCCTTACTACTCATACCACAGTGATTTCTTAGGAACATGGCAAAATGCTACACAAACTAGTGACAGTCTATTAGACTTCCTAATGGAAAAAATGCGTTCTCTTGATCCTACAGATAAAGAAACTTATGCTCAATACTGGTTAGAATACCAAGTTCGTTGGAATGAATTACTTCCAGTATTACCAATCTATTCAAATGAATACTTTGATGTATTCAACGTACGCGTATCTGGATTATCCACTACTCCAACTTACGGTTGGGCTAGAGCAATTCTAGACGTTACTGTTGCTGAATAGTAAACTAAATCTTGAATTAGTTAAAAAGTGTGAGAAAATTAAAGGCGATAGGAAACTATCCCTTTAGTTTTCTCTAATTTAATGTGAAGGAGCTACCTTATGTTTAAATTTCTATTTAAACGATTTATGTCATTAATTCCTGTAATCTTCATCATTTCTGTGATGTTGTTTGGATTGTTTAAATCCATGCCAGGTGATCCAGTAAAACTTATGATTCCTGCTGGTATTAAATCTGAAGTACAACGTCAACAAATTTATGATCAAAAGGTACAGCAATTAGGTTTGGATAAATCATTACCAGAACAATATGTTCGTTGGATTCTAAATACTGCAAGTGGTGATTTTGGGACATCAACCTCTTTTAATAAGCCAGTAGTTGATGTAATATCAACACCATTACAAAATTCAATTAAATTGAATGTTTTTGTCGTTGTTTTATCTTTCTTGATCTCAATTCCTGTTGGAATTAAATCAGCCGTAAAACGACATTCCTTTTTTGATTCATTTTGGCAGATATTTTCGCTGGTTGGTTTATCCATGCCTGTGTTCTTTATCGGGTTACTACTCATCTTCGCATTAGCGATAAATTTAAGATGGCTTCCTGCGGGGGGAATGCCGTTCAGATTTGATGGTAATTTCATTAATGATACCTTGCAATGGGCTAAATATATGGCTTTACCTGTCATTACTCTAACAATTGGTAACCTTGCTGGAACAATTCGATATGTACGTAACGCCATGATTGAAGTTATTAGTAAGGATTTCATCCGTACTGCTCGTTCTAAAGGTCTAAGTGAGAAAGTGATCATTTATTCTCATGCGTTTAGAAATGCTTTAATACCTGTTGTTACATTAGTTGCTGGTTCTTTAGTAGGTTTGTTTGGTGGTGCTGCGATTACTGAAACAATCTTTGCTTGGAATGGTATTGGATATGTATTAATTCAAGCTTTAAATAGTCGTGACTATATGGTCGTATTAACAATGAACTTGTTCTATGCTGTATTATCATTGACTGCAAATATCTTAATGGATATCGGTTATGCGTTGGTAGATCCACGTATTAAATTGAAGTAAGGAGTTAATATGAAAGAAAATCCAATTTTGAAAGCATTAAAATCCTTTGGTAAGACACTTGCTTCATTATTTACGTTTGGTAAAAAGGAAGAACCGGTGTTTAACTTGTCTGAAGAAGCAATTCTTAGTCCGACACGTGTTATTATCAAAAACTTTAAAAGAAATAAACTAGCTATGTTTGGTTTAGTGTGGTTCATCCTCATGATTCTTGTCGTGTTTGGTGGATCAGCATTATTACCAATTGATTTATATGAAACTGAACCTGTCTTAAGAAATACTCAACCAGGTACAGGTTATACAAAAGTTCCAACTGAGTTAAATACAGTTGGCGTTGAAACAATTTCAACAGGTATTACTTATTCCGTTGCTTTAGGTAGTAATGGTGATGTATATACTTGGGGTGTTGATGTCAATGATGTTTTAAGTGTTCCTAAAACAATAGCAGCTGAAAACCTAACTAAGATTGTTTCTGGGGATAGACATGCATTAGCACTTACTGCTGGTGGTAAGGTTTATGCTTGGGGTAATAATAACTTTAATCAAGCAGAGGTTCCTTATGAAATCAATAATGTTCTACAACTTGAAACAGCAGTAGATATTATTGCAGGTGACCAATATTCTGCAATCTTAACCAATAAAGGTAAACTTTATGCTTGGGGTAGTACACTTGCGACACGTCTTGATATCGTTCCAAGTGAATTCCAAGGGAATATTAAGAAAGCTGTTGCGTCTTCATTTAATATTTTATTACTTGATAATAATGGTAAAGTTGGTATTATGGGTCAAAATGGTACACCACTTGAAACTGCAATGCCTGAATATCTTAAAGATGGATCTGTTCAACTCGTTGATTTAACAGTCACATTACGTACTGCGGCTGGTATTGATAAGAATGGTAAACTCTATGTTTGGGGTGAAAACTTCAATGAATTATTAGAGCTACCTGAAGGTATCGAAAACGCAAAAATTACTCAAGTTGTGGCGGGTCGTGCACACTTCATGGCATTAGATGAAAATGGTAAACTCTATGCTTGGGGTAGTAATAAGTACAAACAAGCTACAATTCCTTCTGACTTACAAAATGAAAAAGTTCGTTACATATCTGCTGGATTCTATCAAAGTTATGCTGTAACAGAATCTGGTAAAGTTTATGGATGGGGAAATAATGGATTCTTATTAGGTAGTGATGAGTTTGGTCGTGACTTAGCACTTCGTTTGCTTCACGGTGGACGTGTTTCTATGACAGTTGGTGCAGTTGCGGTATTAATCTCAACCATTATTGGCTTAATTATTGGTTTAATTTCTGGTTTCTATGGTAAATGGGTGGATAACCTACTTATGCGTTTCGCAGAAGTTGTAAGCTCATTCCCATTCTTACCTTTAGCAATCACTTTATCATCATTCTTACAGGGTTATTTAACTCAAACTCAGAAATTGATGATGATTATGATTATCCTAGGGTTCATTTCATGGCCTGGATTAGCACGACTCATTCGCGGTCAAATCTTGGCTGAAAGAGAGAAAGACTTCGTTCTTGCGGCAAGAGCATTAGGTATTAAATCAAATGTTATTATCTTACGTCATATTCTTCCAAATATTATCAACATTGTTATCGTAAGTATGACTCTAAGTTATGCTGGTAGCTTATTAACTGAAGCAGGATTATCCTTCTTGGGATTCGGGGTTGTTCCTCCATCACCATCATGGGGTAATATGCTAAACGGTGCTCAACAATCATCTGTTATTCAATTATACTGGTGGCGTTGGATTTTACCGGCTGTGTGTGTATTGATTGCGGCATTAAGTGTAAATATCGTTGGTGATGGTTTACGTGATGCGATGGATCCAAAGGCGAACGAAAAATAGGAGGTATCAAATGTCATTATTAGAAATTAAAAACTTACACACCTATTTTGAAACTCGTCGTGGATTAATCAAGGCGGTTTATGGTGTTACTTTAAAAGTTGAAAAGGGTAGAACCTTAGGTATTGTTGGTGAATCTGGTAGTGGAAAGAGTCAAACAGCGATGAGTATTCTTCGCTTGTTTGAACACAACCAAAAGATTTATGAAGGTGAAATTTTATTTGAAGGTAAGGACTTAACGAAACTTACAGAAGCTGAACTTAGAACAATCCGTGGTAACGATGTTTCCATGATTTTCCAAGAGCCTATGACAAGTTTAAATCCAGTGTTTACTGTTACTCGCCAAATTAGTGAAGTTTTAATGCTTCACCAAAAATTAACAAAAGAAGAAGCCGCAAAACGTACTGTTGAAATGTTAGCTTCTGTAAAGATTCCTAATCCTGAAGAAGTTGCGAAGATGTATCCATTCCAACTTTCTGGTGGTATGAATCAACGTGTAATGATCGCGATGGCTCTTGCATGTCAACCAAAATTACTGATTGCGGATGAACCTACAACAGCTCTAGATGTTACAATCCAAGCTCAAATTCTTCATTTAATGAATGAATTAAAACGTGAGAATGATACATCCATCTTATTTATTACCCATGACTTAGGTGTTATTAACCAAATGGCGGATGATGTTGCGGTTATGTATTGTGGTCAAGTTGTTGAGACTGCACCTGTTGATTATATCTTCCAAAACAAATCGATTTATATGCATCCTTATACAGAAGGCTTACTCAATTCTATTCCAAGTTTAACGAGTGAGAAATCTGAGAAACTTGATGTTATTCCTGGTTCCGTTCCTCATCCACTCGATTTACCAAAAGGTTGTAAGTTTGCGCCTCGATGCAAATACGCAACGGATAAGTGTAGAAATGAAGAGCCACCTCTAGTTCAGGTTGAAGCAAACCAAACTGTGCGTTGCTTCTATCCTAAGAAAGGAGCTCACCATGAGTGAAAATAATAAAGTTCTCTTAAGTATTCAAGAACTTAAAGAGTATTTCCCATTAAAAAAGAAAAGTGTCTTCCAAAAGGAAGTCTTACATGTTAAAGCAGTTGATGGTGTTTCTGTCGATATCTTAGAAGGTGAGACCCTTGGTTTAGTTGGTGAATCTGGATGTGGTAAATCCACATTCGGTCGTACTATTTTACAATTGTACGAACCAACAGAAGGTAAGGTTGTCTATTATGGTCGTCAAGAAGAAGGCGAAAGCTTAGCGGATCTTAAGAAAGAAGACATGCGTCATTTACGTAGAGATCTTCAAATTATCTTCCAAGACCCTTATTCATCTCTTAACCCACGTTTAACTGTCGGTCAGATTATTGGTGAAGGCTTATTAGCTCACGGAATATTCAAGAATGAAAAGGATCCTAATTACACTGAATACATTACAAAAATAATGGAACAATGTGGATTAGCACCCTATTTTATACATCGTTATCCTCACCAATTCTCAGGTGGACAAAGACAAAGAATTGGTATTGCACGTGCTCTTGCTTTAAATCCAAAATTTATTGTATGTGATGAAGCGGTTAGTGCACTTGACGTATCCATTCAATCTCAAATCATTAACTTATTAATTGATTTGAAGAAACAAAATAAGCTCACATATCTATTTATTACCCATGACCTCAGTGTCGTTAAGTTTATTTCTGATCGTATTGGTGTTATGTATTTAGGTAATTTAGTTGAACTTGCGCCAGCAGATCGTATCTTTGATAATCCACTTCATCCATATACTCAAGCTCTATTAGAAGCAATTCCAAGAACGGATGTTGCATCAAATCAGAAACTAAGTATTTTAGATGGAGATATTCCTTCACCAATCAACCCACCAAAAGGTTGTAAGTTCCACACACGTTGTAAATATGCGACTGAGAAGTGTAGAACAGTTGTTCCTAAGTGGGAAGAAATTGAAGAAGGACATTTCGTTGCTTGTCACTTAAGGAGTGAAGAGGGTGTTTAATCGCCGTCTTAAGAAATATACCAAAGAAGAAATTGCTGGCTATGAAGAGAAGTTAAAGAATACTCAATTTGAAAAAGGTGATGTTACTGCAATGATTATTGCGGCAATGATTACTTTTGTCCCTATGATGTTGGTTGTTTTAGGGGTTATGGTATTCGTTATTTGGTTGTTTTTCTTACGTTAATGAATAAAGGGAGTAAAATCCCTTTTTTTATTAGTAATATAAGCTAGCGTGTGGTTTTGAGAAAATGCGCTATAAATTATCGTGTGGGTAAAGAGAAGGAAATTTAAAAGTCCTTCTTTTTTTTCTTTGAAATTTGTGTGCGTTTATCAGAAGAAATACGACTTGAAATCGCATAGAAAATCTTAGGATTTAAAGCATAGAGCACTCGCTTTCTAAATCGAGTGAAATTTTGAGACCCATGAATTATGGCAAGATAAGCTCTAAGTTGACTGTTTATATTTTCAGCTAAAGCATTGGACTGTTTACGATCATTGTGGGGTCTTTCGAATGAATTAATAATTTCTTCACGCCAATGAATAAGGAGACGAGTAAATTCTTCATATTCTAGGATGCCAGAGACTTGGAAGCGATGAATGAGATGATCTAACCAAGGCCCTGCATTGTCAATCGTCGCTGTATCATTAAAGAATTGATAGGCTGTTTTCAAATTGAAGGCATCCAGCAATTTATCGGAGAGGCTAAAGATCATCTCACATAACTGACGCTTAGTCAGTTTGCGATGGAAGTGTTGGTTATAGGTGGGTTCATCATCGAGCTCAATCTCTTTCTTATCTAATAGAATGTGCCAACGCTTTAATAGATAGTAAGCATCACTGTTATAGATACATTGATTCATAATGGATATTCGTATCTTAGTAAAAGCGAAGGAAAGATTCTTAACCACATGAAAAGGGTCTACTGCGACTTTACAGTGTTTAAATTGATGAAGTGCCACATCTCTGTAGGGTTCCCACATATCAATGGTTACGAACTTAACGCGATCTCTCTGTTCTTTGGAATACTGGTTAAAATGCTTATTTAAATGGTGTTTAGACCGAGAATTTAAAATATCAATCGGATATCTGTTTTCATTGTCTATGAGTATACAAAGATACGCAGAATCGTGATAGGCCATATTTGAATGAAGTTCATCCATCCCTAGATTCTCAGGCAAACTCGGTGTTGGGATAAAAACATAACTGTCAAGGTAGGATTGGACGGTCGTTATTGAAATGTGATTTTCTTCAGCGATTCGTTTAAAACTCAAGTCGAGCTTCCCAAGATCTTTCATGACTCGATCCATGAGGGCATAACTATTATTGAACCCTGAAAAAGAAAAAGGATTGGTTTCGAAAAAAGTTCTCTGACAATCCTTACAAATATAACGTCTAGCATAATAATGAATAACCCCATCATAGTCAATGATGTTTGGATGATGGATGATTCTTTCCTTTTGACCATGGGAGATGGTGGATTCACCACAATAGGGACAGAGGTGTTTCTTTAACTTTAATCGAATATGGTAGTGAAAAGTGGTGTTCTGTTTAACTGTTTCTAAGGAATCAATCTCATCTGGATGAACATTAAACAGAGCTGTGATAAAATCTGTTTGTGGAAGCATATGTTTCCTCCTTCGTGTGCTTTAAGCTCTTAACTCTAAAGTAACACGAAGTTTTTATTCCACCCACACGATAATTTATAGAGTCCCCACACGATAAATGAATACCCCCCTAAAATCACCCACACGATAATTTA
>RRZT011378119.1_pt1 | contig 26358 bp, 34 predicted proteins | sample 2165551 | NCBI WGS metagenome assembly RRZT01 (sample SAMN10456910, study PRJNA506462) | wastewater metagenome | biome: wastewater; feature: sludge; material: wastewater sludge; isolation source: wastewater sludge with Escherichia coli K12::gfp cells carrying plasmid... | place: USA: Moscow, Idaho... | reverse complement strand
GCTTCTGAATATCAAGGTAAAGTAGTAGTTAACTCTAAACGCTGGGACTTGGCTACAGACTATACTGAAATGTTGGATAACAATGTTCAGTTCAGTTTGAATGGCAATGGTAACTTCCAATTGGTATTGACCAAAACAGAACGCACTGCTATTGTTGACGGTACTACTACTGTTGCTGCTACTGTAGCTGCTAAGTTAGACGCTGTGTTGGGTACGGTATTGGATTACATGACTGTAACTCCAGATGGTACTAACCCTAACTTGTTTATTGTTACTCCTAAGAACACTACGTTCTTTGGTGGTCAATTCAAAGTAGAATACGTTGAAGTAGCAACGATCGAGATGCCTTTGATGTTGAATGGTTTCGGCGAGACTTTGGTGTTAGAAGACCTTTCAGGTTTTGATCAGGTTTTGATGTAGCATAATAAAATAATAAAACAACTACTCTGTGGAATTAACCACAGGGTAGTTTTATTTTATTGCATATTAAAATTATTTAAGCATATAGTATATATGTGGCGTGATAAGAGCCGTTAAACTATTTAAAGGAAATATCAAATGAATAAACAAGAAATGGAAGTATTGGTATTTGATGCTTTAAGTTCATTAGATGACTTAGGCGATACCGTAAAGATCGCTTTGGGTTACATTGCGATGAATGATAAAGCACACGACTACGACCATGTATTATGGGTTACGGCGAACGCAATCCAATTGGTAGATAAAGTCGAAAAAGCAAAACCTTTTCGTAATGAAATCATATTGGCTGCTTTCTTACATGACATTGGTTGTCATCTTGATCGTAAGAAACATGAAGTAATTGGTATGGAATTGACAGAATTGTTATTCGAATATCAAATTAAAGCACCTATCGATCGAGAGTTGGTGGTTAAAGCCATAGGCGAGCATCGTGCGAGCTATGGTGGACATCGATACCACATTGTATCAGAAGTGGTTGCTGCTGCCGATAAAGGCGCTCCTGACGCTCGTAAGATAATAAAGCGAATGATGGAATATCGCTTGAACAATAGACACTATCCGTTAACAGGTAAAGAATCAGTTAAAGCTGAATGTCTTTATCATCTCAAAGAGAAGTATTCAACTGAAGGATATTTACTCAGTCATGCAACACCTTTGTATATGGAACTCTACGGAGAAGAACAACGCAAGATAGCTGCGTTCATCGACGATGATTCAAATACAATCCCTCTGATCAATGAACTATACGATCAAATTTTTAATAAGTAAATCTGAAGTAATCTTTTTCAATAACCAGAAAGTAAACATGAGTAAATTATTAACAATTATCTTCGCAGTAGTTACAGTATTGTCATTTAACTTCGCCCATGCAGGTGTTAAATCGGATCAAGAAATCCGTTGCTTAGCTGAAGCTATCTTTTACGAAGCACAAGCTGAGAAAACAAAAGGCAAGTTATTTGTAGGTCACACGATTCTAAATCGTGTTGACCATAAAGAGTTCCCTAAAACTGTTTGTGGTGTAATCGCACAAAAAGGTCAATTCCAGTGGTTCCGTAATAAAGCATTACGTGGCGGTCGTATCTTTAATCAACAATCCGCCCCAGTAGAATATTTCCTAGCACAGAATTTATATATGAGCCATCTGATGAACGATCGTAAAGATGTTACTCGAGGTGCTATTTTCTTTAGTAGTAATGGGCGACGCCCAGCACCACGTGCACAGGCATCTGTAAAAATAGGTCGCCATCAGTTTTATAGTTTACGTGAGTTACGTCGCGTATAGTAACAGGAAATACAAATGAGTGATATGATTGATGAAGCCGAAGTAAAAGCAATTAAAACAAAACAATTTGCGTATGATCTACTAACTGACACTCTGGCAACAGTAATGGCACAACGTAGCAATGTGAAAGCCAGAGTAAAAGACGATGAGTTTGTTGGTTATTGTTTGTCTTTGGTTGAGAAATTCTCAAAGTGCCAAATCGATTTAAAGGATTTGGTTTTCCGTGAAGATGAAGGAGTTAGTTTCGACATTGCTTCCAAGTTCGGTCCGATAAATTTCAAGTTGTTTATTCAGAAAGAATTAGATGAATTACTAGATACTAATTACTGGGCTTTGGATCGTAATGTAGAACAAGACTATGTTCGTGTGGGATTGGTTTCTAACATGAAATGTCATCACACTATTAACTAATAAGGAAATATCATGAACCCATACGCCAATGGTGAATGGAATCTAATTGATTACGTTGGTATAGTGCTCTCTGAGGAATCAAAGCAAGCACTGTATCAACATCTTGAAACAAATGGTATTCGTAATGACTTACGAATGAATAGTGAAAACTTCTTCATCATTAAAGAACAGGTAGTGACAGTAGCTTATTCTTATTCTAGGATAAAGTGGAATCCAATGTATCAGGATTTAGATGGTGAGTTAATCATTCCTATTGATCGTTTGATTAATGTGGATGAAGGAATGTATCGTTGGAATATCTTTACAGATCCTAACAGCGGTGTTCAGTCGCTGGTATTAGAATTTGATTCTGATTTCATTCGTAACTACCATCAGAACTTTGTTAAGAAGCAAGAAGCCGATTGGGTGTTTGATGATTACACTCCTCAATTGAGAATTGTTACGGGTATCGTTCCTACATTAGATGAAATAGCATCTATGCCGTTACCTGATTTCAAACTAATATTTGATCGCATCAAGTATTCGCGTTTCTGCGAACAAATTATTTAAACTATAACCCTAAGGAAATATCATAATGGTAACAATGACATCAAGTGATAGACTGAAAGAATTAAATGCTAATTTCGAAAAGAAATTTAACGGCATCATTGAAAAATACAGCAGAGTATTACGGGCGCACTATGCCGCAGTGGAAAAGTTCAAAGAAGCTTTTTTGACATCTAATGTAGATGTACTGGTTGCTCAGTTATATACGGTTGCTAATCCAACAAAAACTGTTCCTGAACATGCAGTAAAAAGTTTCATGGACGAAACAGTAGAGATCTTATCATCTAAGTTCTTCTCAAATTTTGGGTTAAGTGAAGTTATTTCGGAGTACGTTGATTTTCTAGGCACTAGAATACGCCTGTCTTTGAATCCTAGGGAAAGCAATGATACGATAGTCTTTGAATTTAGAATGGCTATTACATCAGATGATCTCGACACACATGTTTCAATAGCAAAACGTTTGATTGTTGAACGTGATGTTATTAAAGACATGGTTGAATGGGGTTATCGTATTTCTGATTCTCGTGATGACTCTGCTTTGTCTGATCTACAGAACTCAACGATAGAGCGCATAGTGCAATCTGTTGAGACACCTGATGATGTTAGTCTGGAATTAACAGAAGTAGAAATGCTGAAAAGCAAAAACTATGTGATTCCACCTTACTCTAATAAGTATCTCTTGGAGTTTGCGCACTTTGTGTTTATCGATGAAAACACTAAGGCCGTATTAAATGAAATGACAATCGGTGACTCTTATCCTGGTAGCAGTGATATGGTTGAAAAATTACTTGAATCATTCCCTGTGTTGTATGAGTTCTTTTCTGATACCGAACTACAATACACGTTGGAAATGGAATTAATTGAATCAGATATTGAACCTGCATTTACTGCTGATGATTTAATTCCTTTCTTTACTTATACTGGTAAAGACTTGGTGATTTCATTTGGTAAAAACATTTTTATGGTTTGTAAACCAGATGTTGCTTTAACAGCAAGTAACTAAAACATTAGGAGAGCCGTGGCTCTCCTAATTATCTCTTATTTAATTTTATTTTTTGGACATACCATGTATAAAGACAGAGAGTTTTTAAAAGAACACCATCAACAGAGATATAACAGTTTACGCTCATCTGTTAAAACTTCTGTTAGAAAAATAGTGAATGAAAATGAAATTAGTACACTAAATTCAACAGAAGATGAAACTATAGTTGATACCATATGTAAGCTCATTACGAAACATTTTGCAAATTCTCATCGGTTTGATGAAGGAGTTACAAAGGAACTGGTGAGACAGGAAACAGAAAAAGCGGCTACGTTTGGTTGTCACATAGTGGATGTAGCATTTAAAGCAGAAATTCATTCTACATATATAAAGGTCAAAGCCGATATTAGAATATCTGCTTCTAAAATAACAAAATTAATGGGAAACATAACTGTTATTGATATTACCAAACTAAAACAAGAATACGACAACTATCCTATCAGTGGTAATATGGTGGCAAGTATATTTACTGAGTCAATGTATTTGTTGAATTTGATTGATGAAATTGACGAAGTGGTAGATAGAAAAATAATAGATGACAATTTACTAATAGTAGAAACATGGATGAAAAACCATGAATATTATTTCCGTAAAAATGCAGACCTTTACTTAACTCCTGATCAAATGCATAATCGCGCCTGTGTAGCAACAGCACTAAATGTAAAAATATCTATATAGGAAATTACAGATGATTACAACAGATTTAATCGGTGAAACAATGTGTGCTCTTTGTCGTAGATATGATGAAACAAATAATACATCATTAGTGGGCACTGTTGAATTAAAGCAAGCGAATACATTAGTTGATTTACTAAAGCAACAATTCGTAGAAGTGCTCAATAATGCTATCCCTGACTTTAAAGGATTAGAAGATTTACAGATAGACCACAATAAAGACCCTAAGCTGGCTCTCCTGTACGCACAGACGATAGCTAAGAGTAATTTCGATGCTACCTATGCTAATTCATTGATGCACATCCTAGCGCCTTCTATGATGGTTTCTGGTACACACGAAGAAATCTATTGGAAGATAGATGTTTACGAGAAACATGGTTTGAAAGATGATACCAGTAAAGTACCTGATCTTACAAAAGTATTCACCATTGGTGTTTCATGTTTCAACATATGGCCTAATGGTGAAAAGATGCCATTGATCACAAAACCAATTCTTAATATCAAATTACGTAATCCTATTTACAGTTAATATTTTTCATTTAATTAAACCTATAGAGGATGAATAATGTTGGTAGCTATTCATCCTCACTTATAAACTACACTAGGACAATAACCAAATGAAAAAAGAATTAATCTTAGCAACAACTAATGACAGTGTAATTAAACAAATATTCAATGGACGTATGTACAACGAAGACAGCATGGTAGTAGCACCTAAATTATATTTGCTAGATACTGACTTAGATTCATCAATTCGTTTATTGGGTGTGGATGGAACATATGCTAAAAAACTGATTTGGGGCACTCGTCATTTGTTGGAAACAAACAATGAATACCGTCAGATCTTGCCTTACTATGTTTTCACTAAAGTTATTGATGGTGTGAAATGTATTTATACTTACTTACGTACTAACAAAATAGGTGAAGCACGTTTAGCTAATAAAGCATCTATTGGTGTCGGTGGTCATATTGAAATTGATGATATTAAATATACAGAAAATGGTTTAGATTTATTGGAGATCATTACGGCAAATGCTGGTCGTGAAATTCATGAGGAAATCAAATTCAGTACAGAAATTAAATCTGATCCTGATAACAAAGCCTGCAAAGGCTTCTGCGTGGCACTTGAAGATTTGATTCCTACTGTCTTTCTGGCTTCTGATGAAGATGATGTAAGTACACATCACTTAATGGTGACTTCTATTATTGATTTAGATGATTCTAAATATAAAAAGATCTGGGGTGATGTAAGTATCGATGTAGCCGAAGATGAATTGTTACAAATTGGTTTCGTTCCATTAACAGATTTACAAGATGCAGAGAAATACAATTTGGAAACATGGTCGCGTTTGTTAGTGACACATGTACTGTAATCAATAAATAATTAAACATATAACATAGTACTGGAATCCATTCGGATTCTGGTATTATGATTATATTAAATTACCTAAAGGAAATTACCATGTTCGTTGAACAACTACCAGATGCTTATTACTTCTACGATTTGAAAAACCCACCATCACACGAGTTGTCTCCTGGCATCTATCAGTTAGGATACGATGAAAAGAACTATTGTTTCTTTTTTAAGTTCACAGCAAAAGAATTACGTTCCCCTAAGAAAATCTATGGTGATCCATTTAAACTAAAAGATAAAATCCTATCGGCTTATTATCGTCGTTCAGAAAACGATCAAAATACTGGCTTTCTGTTAACAGGTGCATCAGGTAGTGGTAAAACGATCCTGATATCCATGGTTGCAAATGAGTTCATTGAACGTGGTGGTATTGTAATTACATTTGCTAAACCATTTGTAGGCGAAGTAGTTAACGAAATCATAGCTGCCATTAAACAACCTAAGATGATTTTATTAGACGAGTACGAAAAGTTCTTTAGTCCTGAAGATCAAGAAAGGATGTTGACTTTATTTGATGGTGCTAATGTCCGTAAAACTTTATTCGGTGTAGCATGTAACGATTCACATCGTTTGAATCCATACATGATTGGCCGTACTGGGCGTTTCCTATATAGCCGTGAGTATCAAGGCTTGGATACAGATACCATTTCGTCATTTGTAGAAGACAAGATGCAAGAAGACCATCCGATGTATGAAGATGTTCTTAGTTTGGCTAAAACAATGCGTGTGATGACTTTCGATTTATTAACCACATTGGTTGAAGAATGTTTGGCGTATCCTGATGAAGATTTCAAAACACTTGTTAAAGATTTGAACTTTAATTCAGAAGACATGAAACAACCTAGGTTCAAAGCAGTAGTGGAATTAGATGGTAAGACAGCATTCTCTATCCCAGTATGCGAAATAGAGTCTTTAGACGCACGTGAAGTACAGGGTATCAAAACAGCTGTAAAACAACATCTTCTTCAAGAATCACGTTATATGTTAGTTCGCAAAAACTACCAATTGACAGCTTATGACATGTTTGGTGAACCGTTGTTTGTTATAGGTACCAGTGAATTAACTAAAAACCATAATCAATGGGAGAATATTCTAAACACAGATCACGTATGTTTACATCTGGCTGATCAAGAATTGCGTTCAAGAAGTATTCATGATGCAATCGCTAAAAAGCGAAAACAAAAAGTTAGTACCGAACCTGATCCAAAACCTGTTTTAACTAATGTCGATATTCCTAAACACAAACATCATCCTGCAGATGCCTTTGATGCAGATGTTGTAATGTCTGCTGACCGTGGAGATGTTGCGAGTGTCAGTGTTTTTGACGATGACGTGCGCTGTGATGACGTGCGCTGTGATGTAGCCGTCTCTACAGAATACAGTGCTTATTCTGTTGACGCAGACGGTTTTGCTTATACGAATGGATTCGTGAACAGTTTAACCCCTGTTCGTATTTGTTTGAACTATATTCCTGGCGATTATAAACATACTGTCGTAGATGACGTATTGGTTATGACATATGAGTCTACTTTGGTATTAGAAGAAACATTCAAACAAGTAAGCTTGAAAATAACATATACCGAACAACCATGGTAAAATAAGGACTAATTTAAAATGATTAACTTCCAAGATATGATAGCTGAGAGCATGGGCGAAAGAATCCAAAGACTCAAAGACTATTGTAAAGACTCTAATCGTACCATACACATCATTCAGCCTGACCATGGTTACTTGGATGATGACTTGTATTTTACAATTGACGTAGAAGCAGCAGTTGAAGGGATTAAGTTATTGCGTAAACACAAAAACGTCCGTTCAGTTGAATTGTCGTTCATGGGTGCTGATTGGTTACATGCATATGGTTCTGCAGCAGGTGCATTAGTGCGATTGATAGATGAAAATATCTACAATAAATCTAATTCTGTAAAATGTATGCCAAATGATACGATTGCTAACTTGAAATCTGAATTAGATCATAAGGGCAAACGTTTGTTCTTATTGGAATTCATGGTACAATTGCCACGTGGCAACATTGTAGATACTCGTAGTTTTGTATTCCCTATTTACGATGTACGTCAATTCACCAAAAACTATTCTGTCATTAAAGGCGATGATCGTGATCATTTAGCCAAGTATGAATTAGAAGAAAAAGATATAAAAGGATAAAAAATAAAATGATGATGTTTCTAGAATTGATGGCTGATAATAAAACGTTTTTATATTGGACCACATTTATAATGGTCTTCATCTAAGCAATAATTATTTAATCCAATAGCAACACCTTAAACTAAAAGGAAAATGTATCATGAGTAAATTGAATAGCGTAATGGGTTTCTTAACCAATCATCCTCGTGCACAAAACAAACTGGATTACATTGTCCGTAAGAAAGACATGCATGTAATTGTAGCATTGACTAAAGTGGGTACACTTGAAATTTATGCTAACAGTGGAATAGGTTCTGAATTGAGACCACTACATGTAGACGATCACGGTGATGTTTTTACTGATTACAAAGTACACGGATACATTGACTCAAAAGGTAAAGCTATTTTACCTAATGTGAAAGATGTGTTGTTTTTGTGATCTGATTTAAAAGACAGGTGCCTTAATTGGTGCCTGTTTATTTATCGCTTTTATTATTTTTATACTGGTAATGTAATGATACTTATAAATGAACATATTATCCCTGACCCACGTATATGGAATAACATCATCCATCTAAATAACTATTATCCTGAGATAGCAAAATGGTATAGAGAGAAATATATTCCATCATTAAAAAATGGTGATGGTAAATTACTAATGGCTCTAGACGATGGTAAACTAGTTGGTTTTGCTATGTTGAAAAAGAGTCAGGATGAAAACAAAATCAGATGTTTACGTGTAGATAAAAGTATCAGGACACAGGTGTAGGTATTCGATTAATTGATAAATCTATCGAATTATTAGAAGATGAAAAACCAGTAGTAACTGTAGCAGAAGAAATGATCCATTTGTATTCTAGGAGTTTCGTTAATAGATACGGATTTGAATTAACTGATGTGAACAAAGGTTTGTATCGCCCTAAGAAATTAGAATATTGTTTTAATGTTTAATAAGGAATTATAAATGCATAACCCAATTGAATTTGTAGTAAATGAATTTACAGGACACTATCATTTCCTATCTAACTTCTATCCTGTGGAGATCACTTATAAAGGAAATACATTTACCACAGTAGAAGCAGCATTCCAAGCACAGAAGTGTTTCTGTCCAGAAGCCAAAGCAGCATTTGAAAATGTAGCACCTGGCGTAGCTAAGAAAATGGGTAGAGCCGTAGAAATGCGTAAGGATTGGGACTTAGTAAAAGATGACTATATGTACGAATTAGTCAAGATTAAATTCAGTGTACCATATCTAAGAGACATGTTAGTACGTACTAGTGGTTTAAGGCTCGTAGAAGGCAACAGATGGGGTGATAAGTATTGGGGTGTTGACATTGCTTCAGGTGAAGGACAAAATCGATTAGGAGAGATCCTGATGCGTGTACGTGATGAACTAGAGATGGAATTATGAATAAAATGGTATTAAATTACGAACAATTAAGACTATGGTCTAAATGCTACAACTTAGTAACAGAGAAATTTAAAGATAAAGTTGATAGAGGTGGTAAACCATATATTGAACACTTGGAACATGTTGCTTATAAGTTTCCTTTGTTTGAATATATGTTAGCAGGTTTATTACATGACATTTTGGAGGACACTGATGTTTGTTCAAATGAACTACGTGCTATGGGTGTTCCAGAAGAAGTCGTAGAAGCTGTTATTTTAATTTCTTGGATAGAAGGAGTAGCAACATATGACGGTTATTTAAAATACATTCAACAAGTGGCTGATTCAGGTAATAAAATAGCCATTTTTGTTAAACTAGAAGATTTACGACATAATTCAGACACAAGCAGATTAAAAGAAAAAGACCTTAAAAATGATAATGTAATACAAAGATTGAAAAAATATAAAGAAGCTATTGAGATACTAGAAAACGTTTTGTATAAGGTACCGCCTCGTGATAAACATATTAAACAAAAAGCATGACTTAGCTAACTATTTCAATCTACAGTATATTGGACGTGGTTCTATCTTAGGAAATAGATGGAGTCATATTCCTGAAGGAACTAAAGCTGAATTTGTAGTAGCCACTAGAGATGAGGCGATTGATTCATTTGAGAAATGGATTAGATCAATTATTAATTCTGATAAAGAAGTAACTAAAGAACTAATTAGATTATACGAGATATACGATACTATTGGTGAATTGAATTTGGTTTGTTATTGTGCACCTAAGAGATGCCACGGTGAAGTAATAGCTAAGCTAATTGAAGAGAAGTGGATAAGAGAACATAATCACTTAGTGAATGGATTGTAAAAAAGATTAAATCTATATCATAGAAGTGAGTAAACTCAATCTCTAATTAACTAAAGGAAATCTCCATGTACCCTTTCTCTAGCAATTCGTCCCCTGACCAAAAACAAGAACCTATTTATCCTATCTTCATGGCTAATTTCATGTGCGATGGTGGACCATACGACGTAGCGAGTTTAGATGTTATCCACGCAACATTGCACTCACATCTGATATCTAAATTAGATAAACTAAAGTCCATTAAATTCAGCCGAACATTAGAAGCCCGTACACGAATCCACGTGCATCGGGCACGCGCCACAATAACTGAACTCACCACGTTGCAATTACTGAAATTGTTGGCAGGTAATCACGTTTCTGCAAAACAAGATCTTCGTGCTATTGGTTTCTTGAACGCATACAAAAAGAACGCTATCTCAGACTCTATCAAAGCAGAAGAAGTATGGTGGTTTTTAGCAGAAGATTTTATTGAATTCTTAACTAAGTTAGTAGATGAATTCAAAATACCGTTATGTGAACAAGTTATTAAAAAGACTCAAGAGTTGCTTGACGCAAATGTAGCTCACGATAATAACTTGATAATGAATTTATTTAATGAAGGCAAAGATAAAGAAGCTTTAATTTTTGCAAGAGAACTGCCTACAGATTCTACTGCTGTTAAGACAGTTCCTATCTTAGCAAATAAACTCAAGAAACGTTATTATTTCGATTATGCATTTCCAACTGAAAGTGAAACTAAAATGAATCAACAAGAACCAATAATAACACCTATCAAAGATGAAAATGGGAAATATAAAGGTACTATGAAACAATACACAGCTGTATTGGAATCACCAATGGATTTGGTGACTCTTGTGAATGCTCTTGATTCCATGGGTATTAAAACTACCAGTATTGTTAAGGAAGGTATGGAACAATTGATTTTATCAGAGAAAGAAGAACTCGATAAACGATACGGTAGCCAGGACATATTCAAAAATCGCTCTGCATTCCAACCTGAACCCAAAGAAGATTCTCCTTTCCACCGCCCTGTATTCGCACATTTGGAAGAAACAGAAATCAGATGTGTTGAAATAGTGTTTAACATGATGCATAGTGTGCTCCAAGAAATGTTGATCGAGACACAGAGACGTGGACAAGGTCCGCAACCGTATGATGTAATAAACCAGTGCCATTCTTTCACGCAAGTTGCCCAGTACATTATGAGCAATCAAAAGTTTGCAATTGAGTTCTTGTTGCACATCCGCATAAATGGAACTGCTCCAAGTTTTATTGTAGATGACATTCAAAAGTGTTTGTTGGCGATTTATGGTCGTCTCACGAACAGTAACCATCGAGATACTTTCTTATGTAGCTTAGATAACTTGATTCGATTCTTAAAACTTAAAAATCATCCTTATCAACCACAACATTAAACAACAGAAATAATAGCAGGGTGACTTCGGTCTCCTTGTTATTAGTCTATCTAATTTTATTTTTTGTAGGTATTTAAAATGATTAAAGTAACAATAGTAGGATGGCGATATACGCCTAAAGAAATAATGGCGATCATGATACGTTTAACATCTAAATTAGAAAACGATGGCTGTCGATTACGTACAGGTGATTGTCCAATAGGTGGAGACTTGGCTTGCCGTAGTGGTGTTAAGCATAGGACAAATATAGAAGTCTATACACCCTTTGAAGAGATCCCACAACTAGGGTATGAATTAGTAGATGAGTTACATGGACGTCCATCTAAACTAACTCCAATGGGACGTAAATTAATGGCGCGCAATGCCATGCAAGTACTAGGTAGGAACTGTGATGATCCGTCTAATCTATTAGTGTGTTATACTGAAGACGGTTGTTTGGACCATGTTTCAAGAACAAAAGATACTGGTGGTACAGGACAGGCTATTTCTATTGCTGATAAATACGGAGTAAAGATATTGAATTTAGCTGATTATTCACATTTAGAATTGGTAGAACAATATTTAATTAATGATATTGAGTTGGATACTTTAATCAATAAATAATTAAGTATATAATATCTACATGTAACTACAGAAAGGAAATACCAATGACAGACTCAGGCAATAAAACTATCCGTTTAGGATTATCAGAATTAACCAATGATTCACTGTACGACAGTTTGTTTCATATCCCCACAACCACAACAGGATTAACCATGGAAATGACCAAAGAAGAACAAGATCAAAAAATGATCATCGACTGCTACCGTATGATTTTTAACAATGCTGATGAAGCTAAACGAATAGCTGCATTACCTGACGCACATCAGATCAATGAACTCGTGGCATGTCGATATATGTTATCTAAAAAGTGGGAGCAAAACCCGCAATTACCTGATACCGATGAGTACTCTGCATTCTGTATGGTAATGGCAAATATCTGTACGAAGACAATGTCTTTAAATGGTGAGTTAGATGACGGCATTTATTCATTGAGTACTTTGCTTGAGAAATTCGGACAACGACTAGTTGATCTCGGTATGAAAGATTTATTTGTTACTTGGGCACCAGACCAGCTTTTCCATGTGAAATTAGGTTTCTTTTCTTCATGGGCATACAGTCACTATAGTGGCGTGAACACAGTTAAGGCAATAGAAGAAACCCCTCATAGTCTGTCTAAGTTCTTCATGGGGTGGTTAAGCCTCTGTCGTTCATATCACATTGATAGTAAGTTGCCCGGTGCCTTAGATGAATATCGGAGAAAGACGGGCTTGAGTACTTGTGAAGAAATGAAAGAAAGATTACGTTCCATTGGGATACCTGAAAAAGATCTCAAAGGTATTCCTGATGTTGGCTACATGTGGCCTAAAAGTATTGAAGACGATGGAGAAGTTACGATAACTCCATCACTTGAAATGTCCATTAACTGGGCTAATAAAGTTAAAGAAATGGAATCAACTATGATTAAAAATGAAGAATACAAACCTAAGAACCAAATGCTCGTACCTGTGTATTGTTTCGATAATTCTGATGGTAACATCGTATTGGTTGCAGGGAGTTCGGTTGTAGTTACAAAACGCATAGTAGGTTCACTAGCCAATGTTGACTATGATGAATTATTGGAAGCTGCTAAAAATACAGCCATTGAATCAATGCTTCCATTTGATGTAGCATGTACCGATGACATTGGATATCTTATTCAAAAATTTGTCCCATATGTAGATGCTCGTTCTAGTACGCTTATTGAAGAATACGATAGATTGAAATCTAAATCTGATTTTGTTACAAACGACTCAGTACGTGACAATCCTTTGAATTCGGTGATCAATATTCAAATGGACATTCCAGAACCATTGGAGAACTATTTAATTGGTACTCGTTTTCCACATATGTTTACAGGCTTGCCATTCGTAAGAAGAGACATGAAATGAAAAGCATCAAAGTAAAGTATAGTTTCATTACGACTGAATCAACAGAGAATACCAGTGGTGGAGTTCCTACTGGTAATTTGTTTATCGAATATGTCGATCCAGGGAAACTCTTAGACCGTATCGCATTAGTTAAAAAAGATATTGTTCATGAATTGATTAAGAAACTTCCAGATACAGAATCAGGTATTTTAGGTGGTCCACTTAATCGTAATAAAATATTTAGTCATGTGTTCACACATGATAAATTCTTAGATACCGCAGCACGAGAATCTGAATATTATCGTTGTATAACTATTGTTGTTGATTTACCTATCGAGCTTATCTCTGAACCATCTGGTAATAGACGTACAATGTTGGGCAGTGATTTTACTATTAGTGACCATGAAATCAAACTAGCCATGTTGGACGATATCGTTAGAACGAAAATCAATCAACAAATTGTTAATATGATTAAAGAAGGACTTGGTTCTATTAATACTTTTGTAGAACATGGTAAAGCAGTAGCGATATATTCATCATTTCATCATGGTCGGGTGGCATTGGCCATGGCAGATATAAATGACTCTGGTGAATTATCTAAGATAAATTTACCAAGTATATTAAATTACTTGGCTGATAACGTACTGGTTGTATCTTTTACCAAACATGAAGAACCAGACCAACGTGATAAATACAATATGTCTGTAAGAGTATTGAGAAGTAAAACATACGATGGCGGCTCGTATATAAGTTGTGATTGTTTTGTAATGTCTGAAGACGGAACTTTACAATATTCAGAAGCAGTATAAATTAAACCCTAAAGGAAATATCGAAATGACTAAAGCAACAACAGCAACAACTAAAACCACTCCTGAAACCAAAGCTGAACAACCAACGACTGTTAAGCCAGCTACTAAAGCTACTACGGCTAAACGCACAGCAAGTACTGTGAAAGAAGAAATTGCGAAAGCCAAAGCACCAGCAAAACCTAAAGCTAAGGCAACGCCTAAGCAAACCGATTTACCATTAGGTGGCGTAGTAGCTAAACCTGCACCAGCAGAACCTTTAACAGTAATTGGTTCTCGTCAACATGTTGTTCCGTCAGAAACCCACGCAGTTAAAGATGAAGCAACTGCATTGATCTTAACTTCTTTGGCTAATCGCATTCATGAATTGGAACATGCGAATAAAGTAAAAGAAAACAGTAAGATCGATGAGTTCGTTAGCAAGAAACAAAACTTGTCAGTTACATTGCAAAATCACATTACTATTCAGACACGTGTTCAGACTGCTAAGCGCAATGAACCATCTGCACTGCGTGTTGAAGCACGTGTTGCTTTCTTGTGTATGATGCTTTCATTACTGAACGCAATTGATGATATGGTTGAGTTGCTTGTATTCGAACAAACATTGAACGCATATCTCATGTACGAGTCTATCCCATCTGATTTGTAACTATTAAACAACGGCTCCTTCGGGGGTCGTTGTATTTATTTTTTATCTTTATTTAAGGAAATCCCCCGTGCCATTAACTATAACGTCAATTGTAAGAATAGTAGATGTAATTGAAAAAGAAGTAGAAAAACCGCCAGTTGAATTTATTACATCTGCCAGTATGCCTAGGACATTAGGTGATGTAGTTGCAACAGAAAATCATTACGTTAATAAAACGTTTCGTAATGTTCTAAGCATAGAAGCATTTAAAGAATTGATCAAGCATTCATTGCGAGTATATAGATTGATACGTTTAACTACTAGTTATAATAATGTAACTACTCGTTATAATAATGATTTCGTTATGGTTACTACACCAATCGTTAACTATGATAATATGGAAAGCAACTTTGTAAAGAAACTGGATGATAACATAGCTGCGTTATCTAATAGAGAACATTACGATGTTATTTCTAAATTGAAATCTATCTTTGAGGCACGGGAAGTATCCGTCGAAGAACATGTGGATGAGGCTAATAAGCAATGTCCTTTTATCGTTGATGACTTAGAAAAACTATTTAACAACAACCAGTATAATGAAGAGCTATTATTACCAGTGTCAGACTGGACTATCACTGTAATGGATTTAGAAGGTCAATACGTGTATGCTGAAAAGCATCATTTAGCACAACATCCTAAATTCGACTTACGAGAAAACATTACATCGATGTATAGAATCAAATGTAAGTTCTTTAAAGGTACAAGAGTATTGCAAATCACCGAAGTAAGCTTAGATACAACAATAGATCCATATCACAAAACGATTACTGTGCTAGGTGTATAAACCTTTAGTATAAATAAATTTGAATGTATATTATTGATCTGAGGTTAAAGCCTTGGATCAAAATATTTTTTAACTAAAAGGAAATATCAAATGCAAAACCAACTTGTAGGTCCCATCTCTTCAGTTCAATTGGTAGAGCATGTTAAACACATCCATGAAAACCATGAAGAAGGTATTAGTGTATGTGTATTTATAGCGAATGGACTCATCCGTTCTAGCCATGACATTGGTTATGGTCTGTTGTGTGGTGAAGAGGAATCAGGTATTCATTACGTATTCGATACTGGCTGTGATGGTGAAGAAATTCCATACACTGTTGAGGAATGGACTACCGAGATTTATCCGGATGCTAACTGGTACTTACATTTCTATAATGTTGGTTCAGCTGAACAATGTTCAGAATGGACTAAGCACTATATTGAATTAAGCGAAGTACATAAAGAAAACCTTAAACTAGAAGGAAACTAAAAATGAAGAAAGATAACTTTATCTTGGACTTGAAAAAGAAGAATGCCACCGTAGGTATGTTAGAAGCATTCAAAGCGATGGCCATTAAAATGGTGTGTCCATCACTCACTAAAGATATCGAAATTTACGGTGGTCGGCCCGGATTGGTGTCCATAAGACATTCAATCATAGAGGAACTAGTAGGTATCAATAAGGAAATTATGTCGTTTACCACATATCACGGTCACGGTACTAATAATAGGGAATTCAATACACACGGTACTGTGGAGCACTCGGTATGGAAGTTAAAAAATCCCCAAGGCATCTACAACTATGTAATGGTATCTGAGGCCACTTCTAGTAGTGAGCCGTATAATGATAAAACCCATGTTTCTTTAATGTGCATTAAAGAAGAAAGAGTCATAAAACAACCTGAATTCACAATTGCTTATTCGAACGCAACTAAATCGTTAATTAAGTCTTTGAATTCAGCTACTTTGTTTTTCTATGGAGCTAAGGCTTTTCCTGACGCATCGGTTAATTGTAGCCATAGTGAAACAAACTACTGTGCAACCAGTGTTCAATTTGTACATAATGAAACTACTAATGGTAGAACGCCACACATTCACTTGGGATACGTTCTGTATAAAGATAATTGTCAAACTTTTTACAGGCCACCTGAACTCAATATGGCCGGATTATTTGATATGTATGGAAAAGGAAGTTTAACCGCTGCCGCCAAGTTAATGTGTTTCAAAGGCAATAAAACCGGGGCAAAATATATTGAAAAACTATTTGCTAATGCAGATGCTTATGTAACTGAAGCCTTTGCAACTGGTAATACAGGTTTCTTTGGCACAAAGGTTCACCAAGAAGAAGTTTTACATATAAGTTACAAATGCGTGAAATCGAATAAACTGGCCAAACAACCGTTGATTGATTGGAAAGCAATTAATGGTTCTGATTTATCGGCACTTGATTTTGCTGAAAAATATATTGATAATGGTACCTATGGTCCTGATGAACACAGGTACTCTCCAAACGAGACTTTTATAGTCTCATCGATTTAGAAAAAGGAAACTAAACAAATGAAAGATACCCCTAACGAAATCAAACCTATTATTGGTGGTGCTACTTCTGTTCCAAATGAACCAGAAACAGCGTATGTGGATGTACACCGTGATTTACAAAGCAATAACCAAAACATCATCTTGACTCGTCTGGCTGCTACACTGGATACAGTAGGTTCAACTGCTGGTACTTTAAAAGCGCACAAAGAATTAAAGAATCAATTAGAAGATTATCAGTTCATTTCATCACGTACATCTGACCGAACAATTATTGATCCCTTGGAAGAACGTTTAGCTGAAACAATTGGTAATTTAATTGTAATGGGTAAATAATATACAGGGGGATTCGTCCCCCCTTTATTAGGTGAAATAATGATCAAGAAAACAATCAACTTCATGTTGAGGCGTAAACGTCCATCTGGATTTTATCAGCCGGTATACTTGCGACATGATGATCTTTGTACTACTGAACAAGTCAAAGCTATTCTTGAAGTCTTAATGGAAACATCTGATGATGCTTTTATTGATTTGACATCTGAACTTGATGAACTCAGACGTGGACATGTGTTCAGTATCCGTAAGAGCGATATGCATATCACGGAAGTAATGAACTGTGTAGCCACGATCCATTTTCCAATGGATGCTTTCACTAAGTTATACACCAATCACAAATGGTACTTTCATAATCTCGGTGATGCATCAGAAGAAACAAGTGTTAAAATCTTTACTATATTAAAAGGAAAATAAATGACAACGTCCAATCCCCTACTGTTCCCTGGTTTCCATATGCACGTTGTGGAAGGTTCAATCAAAGCAGTTCCTGGGTACGGTATTACCGAGTTAAGCGTGGTAGTATCTAATCCTAGCATTGAAGACATTTACATGGGTTCTTTGTTTTTAGTTGCCCATGATTACGATCTTGAAACAAATAAGGAAATTGAATTACCGTTTGAACAAACGTATACGTGTCTTGTTTTCAGTCGTTATACTTTGGCTAAGAATGTCGATCCATCATTCATTAAGAATCATCCAGAAACTGTTTTTGAATTCATGGGTAATTCTTACGTTTGCTACGGTGACAACATTGAGCCTAACATCCCTAGATTTGTACCTAAGACAATTGAACGTAAAGTCGTTGGTGACATACGTGAACTCATGACGTATGATGCAGACATTCGTCCTACGTTGTTTATTGAGCTACAAGAAGTACTACATGAAGTACAAAAGTGCCTGGCATGGAATGATTACTTTAATCAAACTGTGTCAGGTGCTGACTTCTTGGCTGGTTTGTTAATGTTGTCTTCTGGTTATAAACCAAGTGATGAAATCTTGAACGTAGTGCGTCCTAAAACGTTGAATGACTAATAAGGAAATACAAATGGAAATCCCTGAAACAAATATCGGTAAAGGTTTTACTGATTCTATAGTAAAACCCGTTGACCCATTTGGTGATAAGATAGGAGAGTCACGACGTATCACTGACGGTGTTGTTGCTCCGTTTCCTATCGGTAATACGATTAACATGGGTAATAGCAATTATGCTGTCCACATTGCGTCTAATCAAACCAAAGAAGAACGCGTAATGGGTCATTTGATTGACATCATTAATGGCAAGTTAAATGACGAATCCTGCGTTGACGTTATCTTCGATGCAATCGTCAGCCAGATCAAGTTTTCTATTGCATCGGGTGCTGGTGGTAACTTTGTAATGAACTACCCACATGGTAATCCCATTTATCGTCGTCGTTTGAGTGAAATCATTGCAAACCATTTGAGTTTCTACAATGTACAGCACAATGTAACAATGGATACCGCTTGTTTTGACGACCCAGATAGACGTCTATCTGTGTTTACATTAAACATTGATCGTTTTGATGAATATGTTAAATCTAAAGTTTGATTATAGATTTTTTCAGATATATACTACGGAGGTGAGGATACTAAAGAAGTATCCTTATCGTAGTATTTTTAAACCAAACTAAAAAGGAAATGAATAATGTCTGAGAATAAGAAACGCATTCTGGTACCAGTTGAATATTCTGGTAATTTAGAAGATTACCAAATCGGTTATTATGTCGGTAGTATGGTTGATGTCCATATCAATGGTGTGTTAGAACTCAATAGCCCGTCTGACTGGATTGATGCACGTCCTAGTTTAATAGAACAGATTAAAGAATGTCTCGAAGACAATTACGAAGGTTTGTTCGATCCTACCGATAAATACGTCCAACAAAACTGCGAAAACTATCGGACGCTTGAAGAAACTTTTCATGCTTATACTGTTGATGCTAATGGATACGGCATACGTGCGTGTGATGTAGAACATGACATAGCAACAACCAAAACACCAGACTATGTATCAGGCATCATGATTGTTGAAATCGAATGTCCGCCTGTGTTGGTGGATCATCTTGAAACAACAACCAACTCGCCTTGGTTGTATGGTTTGCGTTATTAATTAAATCACACTAGAGGACTTCGGTCCTCTATTAATATATATTAAAGGAACTACCGTGGCTACATTAGAATCATCATCAGGTGGAGCGCACTATGATATCACAGCGCATATCGAGAAAAATCCTATTAAGACTTTCGGACCAAGAAAACCAACTATTTGCATTCTTGGCGGTGCAGGTTACATTGGTCGTAACTTAGTCTATTACTTGACACGTAATACGGACTACAACATCATAGTGGCAGATTATTTCTCTCGACCATCTAAAGCTATTTCCACTGAAGTCAGAAAAAGATTCGCTGATTTAATAAAGGGCTATCCTGTCACCGTGTTAGATATTGACCTGATAAACGAGTGGGACGGGCACTATGGTGAAGAAGTAAACATCGTTATAAATTTAGCAGGTGTGATGCCACGTAGAAGAATCGATACACTTAATCTGACGGCTCACGACGGTGACGATTCATCTATATTGACCAAGAACACCATGTTAACTAATAACTCAGTTAATCGTTTGAATGACTCACCGAATATACGCAGTTATATTTTCGCATCTTCTATGTCTGTAGAGTTAACTCCAGACAGTAATTATGGACAATCCAAACGCATTTCAGAAGATATGATTGATGCGGCAAGCCGTAGATCATACGGGAATAATAATTGTTGGTCAAATAGAATCATTCGTTTACCTAATGTCATTGGTAGAGGTTTTGATCGTAATTGTCGACCTATCGCTAAAACAGATATCTTGTTTAACTTAGGAAAAGCATACAAAACCAATACTACTTTTTATTGTCCTGATTTCAATACCCGTCGTACTTATGTAGATGTTCGTGACATTGCTACCATGTTTGGTGATGTTGCTATTGAAATACTAACAGGTGTCAACTCAGGTACTCCTGTAATGAGGGCTGAATGGGAGTACAGTTTTTCAGAGACGAATCACGGAATATTCATGATGCTGGAAAACAACGGCATAGATGCTAATGTACACATGGCAGAAATGAAAGACATCCCTGATACCCCTCCTCCTTCTAGAACACAGACGGTGTCTCAACGGCATAAAGTAACAACCAAACACAAAACTCGTGATACATTTATAGAATTCTTTGATATTCTTGATGATATCGATTTTGATCTATAAAACATAGATAGACCACTAGACTCCCGTAAAGGAGTCTAGTGGCCTGAGTGCTATTTTTATTTTTTTCTATAAAGCCAGATTGACAATAATATCTTTAAATATGTAGACATCCAGAGATGTATATAACTTAAAGGCATTAGCTATCCTCTTTCTTTACGTAGGACTTCCATATACCAATACTGGTAGCCATCATCATGCGTTCGCCAGTACCTGTTTTTCTATCATCCAGTTTCCAACCAAAACGCAAGCGTAAACACTTTTGTGCTTTAATCGGATAAGGATAAATCAGATAGAATTCCCATGTACCATTCTCATCAAACTGGAACATAGATCCAGCTGTCAGAGGACGATCACTTACTTTAGGGTCACCATAGGTAATTAAATAGTTACCAATAGGACGACCAGTCAGGTAGTAATCAAAACCATAGCCTTTGTTGCGCCATAGCCACGCTGTACGGCGTTTAAACTTGATCCAAGTAGTATCACCAGGCCACCGCTCTAGATGACCTTCATCGCCGTCTATGGAGTTATCATGAGTCATCCACCAATTGAAGATAGCTGGTACTTTATCGTTAGGCAAAGAGATCAGCGCAATAATAGGTGAAAGTGGAAAGGATAACAAGTTTATCATCATAGAGAAGACAAACAAGAACATCCAAAGTAGTATAGTCTTTAGCAACATATACCCTCCTAAATTTAAATTAAAAACAAACATATAATATTACAATGATAGTCGGTTAGTTTAAGAACCAATTTTCATAACATTAAGTAAATAAAAAGGAAATATACATGATTGAGATCACTGATCAAACCTTACCTGATATATTCGGCGACATAGAAAAGATAATCGAACGCATAGAGAGAACTATTGCAAGTTATTTCACAAGAAACAATGTTAGCTTCCTCTCAGATTCTAATAGTGATAATGTGGTCATTAAGGTGGGTTCATTTAAGGAAGACAAAATTACAAAGCTGACTATGTCTTCTAAGGACCCTGTGTATAAATGTAAACGTGATGTATTGGTTTCATTTGAAGCGATAGATCTTCTTGATCTAGAACCAACAATAGCCCTTACCGAACAATCTTTTGATTATAGTGAAATCATGTCTATTTGTAATGAGATATTTAAAACAATGGCATTTGCAGCACCAGAATTATCCAACTAACTAAAACAGGAGCTACCATAATGGAAATGATTTTTTCATTCTTAACAAACATGTTAATGTCAACTACAAATTACCTAAATGAAATTACACATGGAAACCAAATGATGTCTGGTTTCCTAGCCACTGGGGTAATGGGGACTGTATTGTATGTTTGTCGCAGTACACCACTTAAAACATGGCAATGGGTTAAGCGTAATACCACGATACACATGGAAATCAACACCTACGATAACCATATGATTTATTCACATATGCTTTCGACAATATCTAAAAAGGTCAGTTCATTTGGTAATAAGAATCTCTCACTTGAATTATACGGACAATATGATTCTCGTGTGACCGAGGAAGAGAAAATCGAATTGATTAAAAAGAAATGGACAGTATTCGTTGTACCGGTATTAGGCTTAGGTGTTTCATGGTTCTTTTATAAACGACGATTGGTGATTGTCAGACAGTGGAGATCAGAACCTGGTAGTCAAGGTGGTAATGTAGTTTACTTTATCTCTCTGACTACATTTGGCAAGAACACCAAATGGTTTAATGTATTTTTAGATGAAATCAATGAATCAATTAATGTGATATCTGAGAAACGTCGAATTCATCGCTGGCAACATGGTAGTTGGTATGCGGAAGCAAATGATGTTTTCATTCCGGTAACTGAAAAATCTCTAGCTCTTAATAAAGAGTATATCGGGCCTCTTGTAGATAAAGTAATTAAATTTAAAGATTCTGCAGCAGAATATGATAAACTAGGTTTACCACATAAACTCACAGTTGGTTTACATGGTGATCCAGGTACAGGTAAGACATCGCTTGTTAAATACCTAGCTACTAAGTTAAAAGCAGACATCTACATAATAGACCTACAAAACATGTCACCTAAGGAACTGACTGCATCTTTTGGTAACGTTCCTCCTGGCAATATTGTTTTACTAGAAGACATTGATTCTAGTGAGGCCGTACTAAAACGTACAACAGCAGGTGAAGCTGGTGAAGAAGATAAAATGAAATTGTCTTTAAGTTCACTCACTACGACTGATGTCCTTAATATGTTTGATGGTGTTCGTAGCATTAAAGGTTTGGTTACTATTTATACTACAAATCACTTTGATAAGTTAGACCCCGCATTTAAACGTGAGGGGCGTACTGACCTTAGCTTTGAATTACCTAAGCTAGATTCAGATGTGATTAAAGAACACTTCGAAGGTCTGTATGATGGCTTAGACGAGTTAATGGAAGGATCTGTTTATCCTGTATTACGTGGTTGTGAAATTAACTCTGTTAAGTTAAATGCAATGACAGATGTACATGAAGTAGCCAGACTATTGAAACAACGGTCTGTAAGTAATACCCTTTAAACTATAAACTTAAAATTAGGAGGTGTACCATGAAATTTTTAAGTGATCCTGTAAATGTAATGTTCGCAATTGGTTTTGTGGTGTTCTGCTTATCTGTTTACTTCTCAGGAGAATATGAGAAGAATAAAGAGAAAAGAAGAAAGAATCTCTTGAAGAACAAAAGTTTATAAATCTAAACATAATAGTCCTTACCTTAAATGGTAGGGGCTATTAATTTTTTTGTCTTATCTATATCTTTGAATTGTAACTAAAAAGGAATTACAGTATGAATGTATTGAGACGTCCTGGTCCTGTTCAAACAGTTGTACTTTGTTTGATTTCAATTATTGCGATGTAAAATATTGCGAGGCTATCTTAGCTCCATTTAAACAGTAAAAGGAAACTACCATGAATAAAATATTTTCTATTTTATCTAATTGGTCGGATAAACTATTCTCGACCCTATTAGAAAGGAAAACACGCAGAATGGAAGAGCTAGATAAAATAGCTACTGCCGTTGACGAACACTACAAGCCAGAAAAAACACTTGCCCAGAAGATAAACGAACTATCTGAAGATAAGTTACTGGATATTGAGTTCGGTGAGAACAGTGATACATTGTATCGGTTTAATCCTCCGTTAATAATGAATGATGCACATCAATGGAAAACCAAAGCAGAAATGTATCGTGCCAAGTATCCAGTGCGTATACGGCCATATATTAAAATTAAACAAATGGAGATAGTGCAGAAGCGATGGAAACAAAGTGAAATTAATCCATCGTATCCTCCAGCAACTGAGCGAGAAGAAGAATTAGCTATTCGCGAAATAGCTATCCGTAATGAGCGCGAAAGAAAGCGCCGTGACTATTTCGACAACACTATCATAGCAGGTGGCCTTGGTTTACCAGCTGTAATCATTGCTACTGACGACAGTAGTTTTAATCGTAGTGATGACACATGTGATTCGTATTCATCTGACAGTTACGATTCAGGTAGCTGTGATTCTAGTAGCAATGACTAATAAACTAAATAAAGGAAATACCTATGTTTCAAACAGCCTATAACGAACTGAGTGAAAAGTTAACTTCGCTAGATATTATTCCAGCTAAAAAAGAAGCAATAGAAAAGACACTCGATGGTCTTATCAAATATAATGTTTCTAAACTCGTTGCAATTGAACACGATTATGCAAATGACCGATTCTTAGTGAATAGAAATTTGGCTTCTCGCTTATTAATTATTTTAGGTGAAGAAAAGATTCTCAAAGTAAAACATACTACATCCAACAGTGATAATACTTTCTTCACTGTGGGGGATGATTTCCCTAGTGCATTTACAATAGTGGTACCTGGTGCTAATCTAAATAAAACAGATTTCAAGTGGAAAACATTTGAACTCTTAGAAGGTGGTTTGTTTGATTCTCTTTCTAATGTCTTTACTGAGTATGGTCTTATTTATCAGAAAGGTAAATACAGTATTAAAATGTCTACAGTTTTGAAAAAGGCATTTGGTATCGACATGGTACTGCCTAATGACGAATCTATTATGTTGGATAATTTAGATGGGTTTATTTCTGTATTCTTTGGACGAGATTCTCTTGAAGAATTAATCGCCGCATGGTCAACTGGCGATAAGCTACGTCCAACATTGATACTCAATGATCTAGATGAGCGGTTTGACATGCAAAAGCTTGTTTGTGACCCTTACTTCAATAGACGTGAAAGAAGTAATCTAGGAATGTCTGAAACCATCTATGCGGCTGAAACGAAGTATCGCTATATGGATGATGAAAGTACGTTCTCTCCAACTGGTAATACTCTTGGTTTAAATGAGATCAATAAGATGCAGTCTGATTCTGGTTTTGTACGTAAGGTAAATGATTTGCGTAAAAAACATCAAAGTCGTTTGCATCAGTTTATGATTTTAAAGAATGGTCCAGATTATAAGAAAGGTATAATCCTAAGAGGTAATCGAGCTTCTTTATGGAATATCACTCTAGTTGCATTGGTTGCTGCATATCAAGATGAATTTAACGGCATGAAGAAATCAATTGCTCTTGAAATCATGACTGACCTATGTATTAGTTTGTATGTGTCATTGGATGTAGATCGTTGGTTGCCTTGGACTACTAATGACAAATTGTCTACATCTGAAAAAGAACGTTTGATCAGAAAAGACATTGTTGAATTATTAGGTAAGGTAGATATCAAAGCACGTGAAGAAGTCATCTTAGAACGTATCCGTGCCAAGTATCGTAAGTCATAGTTAGATTAAAATAAACATATACTATACAGGTGTAAAAACCTGTATAGTAGTTATGTCAATAATTTTCATTTTTCTAAATGTATGTCAAATATAGAAGGGAATTCATCATGGCTGTAAAAAAGAATGGTAAGAAAGTCATCGGTAATATCACCAATGCAATTTGGTCACTGTATCAAGAGCTGTCTTCTGCATGTGATGCTTATTATGTTATCTCTGGTTCTAACTTACCAGATGAACAATACGATGCAATGAAAAGAACATTAGCACAGATGTTGGCTGATGACTTTGATAAATACAATAAAGCAGATGCAGCACGTGTAGCTGAGATAACTCATTTCTTAAACAGAGTTGGCGACAAAACACCTGATAGTAAATTAGTTAAAACAGTTAAACACAAGTATCCGATGTTGTCATTGTCGAATGTCTTCTACGGTGAAGAAAAGGATCCACATAAAGAACTGAAAGAATGGATAAAAGGAATTCATGAAACTTTAGGTACTACTGATGTTGAATTTATGGTAGAGCCTAAATATGATGGGTTAGCGCTGTCTGTTGATTTAGAGAATGAAGCAGG
>RRZT011173595.1_pt1 | contig 26380 bp, 27 predicted proteins | sample 2165551 | NCBI WGS metagenome assembly RRZT01 (sample SAMN10456910, study PRJNA506462) | wastewater metagenome | biome: wastewater; feature: sludge; material: wastewater sludge; isolation source: wastewater sludge with Escherichia coli K12::gfp cells carrying plasmid... | place: USA: Moscow, Idaho... | reverse complement strand
GAATAAGCCCCGCTGTTTTTGGTATTTTGCTTTTGTAAAGAATGTGAGCCACTTTCAGACGAAGGTGCTTAGCGCTGAATAATGTGGGGCTCTTTTTGCAAGAGTTAATTCTATTCATAACGTGAGCCTAATGGGGCAGCTGCGTAATATTGTACGAAAGAAGGGCGGAAAGATCGCGCCCTTCTTTTTTGTTTTTCCGTAGAGATGTATGGTTTTGCTGCGCGTTTTTTGAAGGAATTTTATTCAGCTACACCGACAATAATATGCGATGCTTTTATCAGTGCTGTTACCTCTTTTCCCGGAGCAAGTGCCAATTTTTTTTCACTTTCACAGGTGACTATCGCCACCAGCTCTTCGCCGCCCTCAAGCTTGACGATAATCTCACTGTTGACCGCCCCGTGTTTTACTTCAGAAACTGTGCCTTTGAGGGCGTTGCGGGCTGAAAGCTTAATCCCTTCTAGGTCTGCAGCTAGAATTACCCACGTTGCCTTGACAAGAGCGATAGCCTCTTTGCCCTCAGTGAGTCCCAGTGTCTCTGTGCTTGCTGATGTGATTACCGCAGTGAGTTCTGTTCCGCCCGTGAGTTTGATGACTATTTCATCATTGACTGCGCCTTTTTTTATGGAAGTTACCTTTCCGCAAAACTGGTTTCTTGAGCTTGTAAGCATAATTTATTCCTCCTGTATTAATATTTTATATTTTTATTCTATCCGCCGTTGAAAGTAATTTCCAGAGCAAAGGGCGTATTGTGTGAAGAATTTAATTGGCCAATGAGGATTTTACTCTTCTTTAATTTGCTGCTGCAGCCGGTAATATGCACGGCTGTAGCATTGGGGAGGGCGGATATGGATAACCGCTGTTTCAGTGCTCTGCTCATAACAGGCAGACAGAAAGGTTACTATTGGAGCTTGGTATTTGGTGTTTTCTAAGAGATAAGATCATACGGGCTAAATGGCAGCTTTATCACACCGCTTTTCCTGTCTTCGCCGGAGGATTACGATGTATGAGGCATGCGAGCCCGGCTGCCTGCACTTCTCTTTATAGCGAAATTTGTTTCAGCAGAGGCAGAAAGTAAATGTCCATTACTAATTTTGTCCGTTTCTTACAGATCTTCGCCAAGGCTTAGCAAGAAATATTTTTGAGCCGAGCTTTGGATATCTGTGTTTTTCTCTTGTGCTGTGCATGAGTCTGCTTTACTTTAGTAAAATAAAATGTAAGTTTGAAAAGAGGCTGATGACTGTGATTATAGATTTTCACACTCATATTTTCCCGGACAAAATTGCCGAACATGCGATGCGAGTGCTTTCTAATGATACCGGTGTCCCTTATGACGCGCCTGCTACAGCTGAATCGCTGCTTTGGACTATGGATATGTGCGGCATTGACCGAGCTGTGGTGCTCAATATTGCCACAAAAGAGAGTCAGCATGCCAGTGTACTGAAGTTCGCTAAAGAGGTTGATTCCGAGCGGCTGATATCTTTTTCTTCCGTTATGCCGGAGTCGGTCAGTGCTTTGGAATATGTGTGGTATGTTTCTGATGAGGGGCTTAAGGGGTTAAAATTTCATCCTGCATTGCAGCGTTTTTATCCAGATGACGAAAAATATTTTCCCGTTTATGATTTAGCCCGTGCTTTGAATTTGATTGTAGTCTTTCACACGGGCTGGGATCCATCTTACCCCGATGAGCTTCAAGCCTCGCCCGAATCGATTGTCGCAGTTGCTGAAAATTTCCCCGGACTGCGCATTGTCGCAGCTCATTTAGGGGGACTGCGCATGGCTCGTGATGTTTTGGAAAAGACGGCTGGCAAAGCAGAAATATATCTGGATACAGCCTATTGCGCCGACCCTTGGCTTGATCGAAGTTTGTTCCGTGACATCATCAGAAAGCACGGAGCCAGTAAAATACTCTTTGGCAGTGATTATCCGTGGCACCTGCCTTCAAAAGAAATAGAGCTGATTCGTTCTTTGGATATTTCCGAAGAGGAAAAATCGTTGATTTTGGGTGAGAACGCCGCCTCTTTGTTGATGTTGTAGGTTTAGGCGCTGTTTTATGGCATGATAACATTAAGAAGCCGCTGATTATATGCGCCATTTGCGTCAAAGGCGGTGCTATCTGCTTATAATCAGCGGACTATCTGTCGGCTATTAATTGAAGGGCTGTGCTATTAGGTGTTTAATTGAAGCCGCTCTGCAGGGATTGGCTTTGGTTCTGTCATATTTTGCTTGTCCGCGCCGCGTTGAGTATTGCTATCACCGCTACTCCGACATCGGCGAAAACAGCTTCCCACAGCCCGGCCAGCCCAACTGCGCCAAGAACCATGAATAAGGATTTTATCCCCAAAGAGATGATAATATTTTGCCACACCACTGCGCGTGTCTTGGCTGCTATTTTTATTAGATCAACGCATTTTGCGGGGGAGTCATCGAGGAGAACAACGTCAGCTGCCTCTACCGCCGCCTGAGATCCCAGTGCTCCCATCGCCACACCGATACCTGCGGAAATCAGCACGGGCGCGTCATTGATGCCGTCGCCGACAAACATTGTTTTGTCTGTTTTACCGCCGGATAGGCGGCTAAGCGCGTTTATTTTACCGTCTGGGAGCAGCTCCGCTTCGTACCCGTCAAAACCGAGTTTTTCAGAGACGAATTCAGCTTCTCCCCGACGGTCTCCCGATAGGATGTAAAGTTTTTCAATGCCTGCTGCGCGCATATTGAAAGCTAGGTTAAACGATTCACTCTTTAATACATCGGAGAGAATCAGAAAGCCTAGGTAACGTCCGTTTTTCATCACATGTACTGCTGTACCGTGCTCTTGTACCTCCTGCGGCTCACTGCCCACCAGTTCTTTTATTAGTGTGCGGCTGCCCGCCGCGGCTATTTCATCCCCGCTGCGGCAGATAACGCCCTTGCCCGGTATTTGCGTAACCTCCGCACCTGCCGGTGTTGCCATTTGTCCAGCTGCTTCGGCTATTGATTTGGCTATGGGGTGAGTAGAGGCTGACTCAGCCAATGCCGCTGCCTCTAGTACCTCTTTTTCTGTCGCCCCGTTTACCGCGGTTATGGCGGTTATTTTAAATACTCCTTCTGTAAGTGTGCCTGTTTTATCAAATACAGCAGTGGTAATATCCTTGACGGTGTCAAAGACAAATGAGCCTTTAACAAGGATGCCTCTTTTTGAGGCGGCGCCGATGCCGCCAAAGTATCCGAGCGGAATTGAGATAACCAGGGCGCAGGGGCAGGAAATTACCAGCAAGACAAGTCCTCTGTATAAGGAATCCTTAAAAGAGCTCAGTCCCAGCAGCGGAGGAAGGACGGCAATTAGTGCTGCGACTGCGAATACCGCCGGAGTGTACCATTTGGCGAATTTGGTAATAAACCTCTCTACAGGGGATTTGCGTTCGGAAGCGTTCTGCACCATATCGAGTATTCTTTGAATCGTTGAATCTTTAAAAGGTCCTGAGGCCTCTACCATGATCATTCCGTCTATTGTCAGAGTCCCGCCGGTTACGGCAGTGCCCTTAGCGGCCCTTCTGGGGCGGGATTCTCCTGTTATCGGCGAGGTATCCAAAAATGATGTGCCGCTTACGACAACCCCGTCAATAGGGATTTGTTCTCCAGGCAAAACTTGGATGACGTCACCTTTTTCTACATCGTTGGCTGAAATTTGTTTGATCTCACCGTCTATCAACACTCTGGCGTGTGAGGGTTTTTGCGCTAGCAGTGAACGGATAGACCCTCTGGAGCGGCTGGCGGCTTTTTCCTGGAAAGCTTCGCCAATACGATAAAAAATCATTACTCCTGCGGCTTCGGAGGGGGCACCCACGGCGATAGCCGCCATTGAGGCAAACCCCATGAGGGTGAATTCGTTAAATATGTCTCCTTGCCTAAGAGAACCAAGCATCTCCTTGAGTACAGAAAACCCGGCTGCAAGGTATATTGCTATATATGCGATAATAATGAGAGTAGAGTCTATTTTTGCGTTATGTTCCATTGCCAGGGTTAAGGCGAAGACCATTCCCACGGCGGCAAGGTAAGTTATTTCTTTTTTGAAGGTATCAGGCTCATCACAATTTTCTTTGAATGGGTTGTTGTGTTCGCTGCATGAGCAGCCTTGTTCAGGTTGCCCTTCTTCGTCGCTGTCTCCTGTGTCGTCATCAGTAGTGCACGCGCATTTTTCGGCGCAGCATGAGGTTGGTTTGGTGGGGGCCTCGCTGCCGCATGAAGAGCAGCAGGTGCTGCCGGCAGTAATCACATGGTTGTGGCTGTGGCTGTGTTTATGTTCCTTAGCGCAGCATCCGTGTCCCTCTCCGTGGTTGTGTTCGTGTGTGTGTCCTTTCAAATAAAACGCCTCCTTTAAAATATTAGGGCGGATTTTTATTTTCCGCCCTAATTTGTTTTTATTTGGTTAAGCCAGCTCTATAGTGTCGCCCGCTTTAACTTTTCCGCCCTTGATAACTTTGGTGAAGATGCCCTTCTTGGGCATTATACATTCGCCTGTTTGTTTGAAGACCTCACAACCGGAATGGCACTCTTTGCCAATCTGAGACACTTCAAGAAGTGTTTCTCCGGCTATAAGCCGATCGCCGATTTTCAGTTTGCTTAGGTCAAAGCCTTCGGTGGTGAGATTTTCAGCGAAGCTGCCGGGGGCAAGGGTTGGAAGTTTGACCATCATTGTGCGGATATCTTCCATAGAAATAAGGCTGACCTGACGGTGCATAAATCCTGCGTGTGCGTCTCCTTCAAGTCCAATCCCTTCGATTAATGTGCCCTCTTTGACGTCTTTTTTGATCATACCCTTTTCAGGAGCGGAGCAAACAGCGATAATTCTGCCCTTCATCTTATGATCCCCTTTGCTATTCTGCTGCGCGGTGGTCTTCGCTCACAAATTTTTCTTCCTCTTCTTCATGCTGATGAGGTTCTTCCGTTCCGCATGACCCGCCGCAACATGAGCCGCCGCAAGCGGTACATGTGGAGGGAACCTTTATGCCTGCCGGTATTTTACCTGTTTTGCGGAAGAAGTAGTCGGCTACTGCCGCCTCAATTCCCTCCTGTGCCAGCAGTGAGCAGTGGAGCTTTGCCGGGGGAAGTCCGCCCAGAGCTTCGGCCACGTCTTTGTTGTTAATCTTCATGGCGTCAGAGATAGTCTTTCCCTTCGCCATCTCTGTGACCATAGAGCTTGTTGCGATGGCGGCGGCACAGCCGAAAGTTTCAAATCTGATGTCCTGAATGACCTCATTATCATCTATCTTAAGATAGATTTTCATTACGTCGCCGCATTTGGGGTTTCCTACCTCGCCTACGGCGTTGGCGTCCTCAAGGCGTCCGGCGTTGCGTGGGTGCATGAAGTAATCTACTACTTTTTCGTTATACATCTATCTGCATCTCCTCATCTTTAAAATTAAATGCCGCGCTACTTCTTATTGTAGAAGGGTGACATGGAACGCAGTCTCTCCACTATGGGAGGGAACTGCTCGATTACGTAATCAATGTCTTCATCTGTGAGGTCTTTGCTCAAGGTCATTCTCACAGAGCCGTGAGCTGTTGCATGGTCAAGCCCTGTCGCCAGCAGGACGTAGCTTGGTTCAAGGCTGCCTGACGTGCAGGCGGAACCGCTTGATACACCTATTCCCATTGCATCCATCATCAGCAGCATCCCCTCGCCTTCAATATACTTGATGCAGAGGCTGGCGTGATATGGCAGACGCTCTGTTCTATGCCCTGTGAGCATGCTTTCTGGAATTCTTGCCAAAAGTCCGTCAATCAGCTTGTCGCGCAGACGTCTTTCATTATCTATTTCGCCGTTTACAAGGCGGTTTGCCGCAAGCTCTGCCGCCATGCCGAAGCCAACCAATCCCGCGGTGTTTTCTGTGCCGGAGCGCAGTCCGAACTCTTGTCCGCCGCCGTGAATTACCGGTGTCAGCTTCAGACCCTTGCGCACATACAGCCCGCCTACTCCCTTAGGCCCGTACATCTTGTGAGCTGCCATGGTCATCATGTCTATCGGTAACTTGGTAACATCAATTTTGATGTGACCTGTAGCCTGCACTCCGTCCGTGTGGAAAAGAACATTGTGTTTGCGGCATATTTCGCCCAGTTCTGTTACCGGTTCGATGGTGCCTATTTCGTTGTTGGCGAACATAATTGACGTTAAAAAAGTGTCGGGGCGTATGGCCGCTTCCAAATCCTTGGGGTCAACCATTCCGTATTTGTCTACCGGTAAAAATGTGTAGTCATAACCCATTTTTGCAAGCCATCTTACCGTATCATGGAGAGCGTGGTGTTCAATGGCACTGGTAATAATGTGTCCGCCTTTTTCTTTTCTTGCCCATGTGGCGCCTTTTATTGCCAAATTATCCGCTTCACTGCCGCCTCCGGTAAAGATAATATCTTTGGGCTGCGCGCCGATAAGCTCCGCTACTTGAGTGCGGGCATGGTCTACCGCAGACCTAGCCTCGCGTCCCCACTCATGGAGGCTGTTGGGGTTGCCGTATTTTTCCGAGAAGAAGGGATACATAGCTTCAAGAACTTTTTCATCAACTTTCGTTGTTGCTGAGTTGTCCAAATATACTTTGCGTGGTGCCATAACCAGTCACCTCTTAGATTGAAGTTAATTTGTTTATTTCTTTCTGCCGCATCCGCACAGCGGGGAGCGGCAGGTATTTTCCGTCTGCTTTACTAAATCCTCAAATGTGGTTCCGTCGTACACAGCCTCTAGAGCTTCCCTTGCTTTGTCCCAAAGAGGACGAAAAACACAGTCATTGTGAAAATCACAGTCTTCATCAATTCTAGCCGTGCATTCCACTGGACCAAGCGGTCCCTGTACAAATCTGATAACCTCTCCGACGGTGATTGAATCAGCGGGGCGAAGTAAAAAATACCCGCCGTCCTTACCTCTCTGAGAGTCAACGAACCCTGCGCTTTTTAGGCTGTTAAGGATGTTTTCCAAAAATCGGACAGGGATACCTTGTGAGTCAGCAATGGTGCCTATCTTGCAAGGTCCCTCTTCGCTGCGGCACGCTAACTCGAATATTGCTCTAAGCGCGTATTGACATTTTTGTGTGATTGCCATTCTTCCTCACCATCCCTACCAACTTAGTGTAGATTACTCTCATGGAAAATAATTGTCAATAGATTTTTCTGATAAAATGCTGACCTTCGGGGTAGGGATAATGACCTATTTAAGCTATACTGTCGCAGTGTCTGCGGCATTAATGACTTTTGCGGATGCGACTTGTAAAGCTGCTTAAATTTCTATTATCAATAGAAGAGATAGAGGCGGAGAATGGGCTCTTTTAGTTTCGCTAGTTTTGAAAGGAAGTAATATTTTGGTCTCTCCGATAAGTGTACTGAAAAACATCTTCGGCTACGGCGCTTTTCGCCGCGGTCAGGAGGAGATAATCAATAAAATAATCGCCGGAAGCGATGCTTTGGCGATTATGCCAACAGGCGCAGGCAAATCTCTCTGTTACCAAATCCCAGCCATTGTCGGCGGCGGAGTTGCGGTAATTGTATCTCCGCTGATTTCTCTGATGAAAGATCAGGTTGATGCTCTCTGCCAGAACGGCGTCAGTGCCGCATCGATAAACAGTTCTATGGAATGGGAAGAAGTCTCTGAGATACTCGCGAGAGTGCGCAGCGGCAATCTCTCGCTTCTTTATATTGCGCCGGAAAGGCTGGAGGGCGAAGGTTTTTTGAATTTTTTTCGCTCTGCAGAGCCTTCGTTGGTGGTTGTTGACGAAGCTCACTGTGTCTCCCAGTGGGGACACGACTTTCGCCCTTCGTACCTGAACATCGCTCCCGCTATTGCCTCTCTGGCAAAACGTCCTGCGGTAGCCGCCTTTACCGCCACAGCCACGCCCGCAGTGCGCGACGATATTATAAGGCAGCTTGCTTTACAAGAGCCATTTGTAATCACCACCGGGTTTGACCGTGAGAACCTCTTTTTTCAAGTTGAACATCCGGCGGATAAAAATGACTTTATGCTTGATTATGTGAAAAGAAATAAAGACGTTTCCGGTATCATCTACTGTTCCACCAGGAAGACTGTGGAAACAGTGTGTGCGAAACTCTGTCTCAACGGCATCAAAGCGGTGCGCTACCATGCCGGTCTTATCGATGCCGAGCGCAAGAGCAGCCAAGAAGCCTTTATCTATGACCGTGCTGATGTGATGGTGGCGACAAACGCCTTTGGCATGGGCATTGATAAATCAAACGTGCGTTACGTGCTTCACTACAACATGCCTTCAAATATGGACGCCTACTACCAAGAAGCGGGACGTGCCGGCAGAGACGGGCTGCCTGCCGAGTGTATATTGCTCTTCGGAGCCAAAGACATTATGACAGCGCGTTTCTTCATCGCCCAGAGCGAGGATAAGGAAGCAAAAGAATCAGGATACAGAAAGCTCCATGCGATGGTAGATTACTGTAACACGACCGATTGTTTGCGCTCCTTTATATTGAATTACTTCGGCGAGAGCGAGGCCCCCAATGGTTGTCTTGCCTGCGGCAACTGTACCTCAACTGCGGAAAGCGAAGATATTACTACTCCGGCGAAAATGCTGCTCTCCTGCGTCTACAGAATGGCAGAAAAGTGCGGCGGCAGAAAATTCGGCAGCGCCATGCTGATAGATGTTATCCGCGGCTCAGCCAAGGCGCAGCTTAAACAATTGGGATTAAATGAAATCTCCACGTACGGACTTCTCAGAGAAAAGAGCACTGACAATGTGCGCGCGATGGTTAATTACCTAGTGGCTCATGACTATCTGCAAATGGAAGACGGAGAGTTTCCCGTCCTTTCCTTCACAGATAAGACGATGGCGTTCCTTAAGGGCGATGTCAAGCTGCTGATGAGAAAAGTAGAAGAGCGCAGGGAAAAAAGAGCGCGTCCACGCAAAGAACATCAGACGAATACCGTCAATGAAGAGTTGTTTGAGATTCTGCGCAACCTGCGGCGGGAGATCTCTAAAGAGGAAGACGTCCCGCCATATGTGGTATTTTCTGATAAGACATTGGTAGCGATGTGTGAGCTCCTGCCCAAAAATGCGGAGGAATTTCTTGAAATCCCCGGTGTCGGAGATACAAAGCTGCAACGCTACGGGGAGGCCTTTATCGAGGCAGTCAACACCTGGAAAGACTTGGGCTGAACCTGCGATAGGTGCAAAGTCGTTTTGTCTCTCGGGTAGTTCTCTTAATTGCTTTTTGTACCGCTTTTCTCCATCTCGGTGATTTCTTCAAGAGTAACCTTCTTGTAGCTTTTGGGAGCTGAGAAAAGGTCAGGGTCCAGGTGCCCGAATTTTATTTTTGTATACTCTGTAGATGAATTTCCCTGCGCGGCAGCAACCTTCACCGGAAAGGGAAAATCGCTTCGGTACCATTCATAATATTGGTACTGATTTTTTTCCTCATTGCGCGGTTTTATTGTTACAAGATATTTCTTTGTGCGGTAGCTGTCTATAAACTCTGTGCCGACCAGTTTTCTGGTGAGGTCGCCGAACGTGCCTTCCTGAGGTGGAGCGGGATTTTGTGGCTGCACCTCAGTGCAGGGCTCTTCTACATAACGGCGGTACTTGGGGAAAATTATCCACATCAGTTTCTTATCGTAGCGGGTGACGACAATTTCGCTGCCGTTCTTGCTGTCATAACGGCTCTTGCCTATGGCGGCATAAATCTTGTTTGTTTCCGTGCTTTCACCGTCTTTTTCAATAATAACGGCACTGAACTCTCTAAACTCCTCTGCATAAACAGGGGATGTGCCAAAAAGAAGCACGGAAAATACCGCTAAAATTATTAAACGCTTCATTAGATCACCCTTTACTTTAGTATTTTAGACATTATACATGGTGCTTATAGCTTGCTAATTCATCAAATGCGGAGAACTGCGCTGAACAGTAATACTGAAAAACGACCTTCTGCACTCTTCTTGAATCCCGGCTGCGACAATATCGGCATCATTACACCGAGCTTGTCATCTAAAATAATTATTGACACCCAAAGAATGTGCTGCTGTTTAAGGGTAGGTTCATTATAATGTTTAGCTCTATCTGTTGGCAATTAAATTAACAGCAATAAAATAGTTAACAAATGAAATAGATAGGGCATTAGCAGTATATTAAATTTATTTTGCAAATAGTTGTCTGCTATAAATAAAATAAGCAGAAAATGAATCTTTTATTTCGAAAAATACCTTGTGATAAATATTATTTTTGAGGTAATCTATCTAAATAGATGTAGATACATCTATTGTGAAATAAATCCGCACAGCAGAGGAGTGTAATCGATGACAGTGGACAGGCTAATCGATCTAAGCGGCAAAACGGCGGTCATTACCGGAGGCGCAGCAGGAATAGGTAAAGCTTCCGCTCGCATGTTAGCGGAAGCCGGCGCGGACGTGGCTCTTTTGGATATTAACGCCGAAGAGGCAGCTGCTTCGGCGGCGGAAATCGCCGCCGAATGCGGTGTCAAAGCGATAGGATATAAGTGTGATGTTATGCTGGAAGCTGAGCAGGAGAGCGTCATCAAAAAAGTCGCTGAGGACTTCGGCACCATCAGCATTTTGGTTAACAACAGCGGCGGCGGAGGCGGCGGGCAAGAAATTTTTGAGAATCTCACAACGGAATACCTGAATAAAATATTTACCTTTAATGTGTACAGTGTTTTTAGGTTCTCAAAACTCTGCCTGCCATATATGAGGAAATCGGGCTACGGTTCTATTGTCAACATCAGCTCCATGGCCAGCATTGCCAGTAGTGTGAACATGACGGTCTATAGTTCTTCAAAGGCGGCGGTTAACGCATTGACGCGGCAAATGGCCATAGACTTGGCGCCGGTGCGCGTCAATGCCGTGGCGCCAGGGGCAATTAAGACATATGCGCTCTCAACAGTGCTTAATGATGAGCTGGAAAGACATATGCTTAAATCCACACCGCTTAAAAGGCTGGGGAGACCTGAGGATATCGCTTCTGCTGTGCTCTTCTTCGCCTCGCCTATGGCGGAGTGGGTGACAGGGCAGACTATGTTGGTTTCTGGCGGGGGAATGCAGACATTAGACTGATCTCCGTTAGTTTCAAAATGCAAAATAAAAACGGCAGCCCTTTTCGTAGGACTGCCGTTTTTGTATTAAAGCTGTGGAATCTAGAATGCGGCGACTATTCCCTTAGGAACGAGAACTTTATTGATGTAAGCTTTTACCTCTTTTGAATTGACCGCCTTGACTAACGCTTTGATTTCAGGCTTGTTTTTGTCTTCTGTGCGCACTGCTATGACGTTTGCATAGGGAGAATCTTTGCCTTCGATAACAATAGCGTCCTTAGCGGGAATAAGCTTGGCTTCTACTGCGAAGTTGGTGTTGATGACAGCAGCGTCAACATCCTGCAATGTGCGGGGAAGCTGGGCTGCGTCAAGCTCGCGTATTTTTATATTCTTGGGGTTCGCTGTGATATCCTTGGCGGTTACGAGTTCTCCTGCCTTGACTTTGATAATGCCGTTTTTCTCAAGCAGACGAAGCGCTCTGGCGCAGTTGGTAGCATCGTTAGGAATGGCAACTTGCGCGCCTTTTTTGAGATCTGTCAGTTTTTTGATCTTCTGCGAGTAGAGTCCGAGGGGCTCAATGTGAACCTTGGCGACCCATGTCAGTTTAAAACCCTTTTCCTTGCAGGTGTTTTCCAGATAGGGGACGTGCTGGAAAAAGTTAGCGTTAAGGCTCTTTTCCGCAAGGGCGGTGTTGGGGGTCACATAATCAGTGAATTCCTTAATATCGAGGTTGTAACCCTCTTTTGCGAGAAGGTCTTTAACAACCACCATGATATCCTTATGGGGGAAGGGTGTGACTCCGACGGTGATGGTCTTGTTGGCTGCGAAGGCAGATGAAGCGATTGCAAGTGTAAGAAGGATTGCTGCAAGAAATTTTTTCATTGTGATTCTCTCCTTTTCAATTTTATTGAGGCGAAGCCCCCGATTTTTGTGTACTTTGGGACGTCTAATACATATTGATAACAGGGCGGTAAATCTTTAAAAACAGTTAGGAACCGCATATCTGACATGTCACTCTCCAATAGGCCCCACCTCCTTTTAGTCGCGTTTTTTATTTATCTGATCTTTTCATAGACGATATTGCCAACAGTTTGAATTACCTGCACTATCGCTATAAGAATAGCCACGGAATAAACCATCACATCTGTCTGAAAGCGGTTATAGCCATATTTGATGGCAAGGTCTCCCAAGCCGCCGCCGCCTACAACCCCTGCCATTGCCGAATAGCCGAGGAGGTTTATCGCTACGACAGCCCAGTTGAGAACTATAGCCGGCATCGCTTCTTTTATCATGACGCCGAAAACTATTTGTTTCTCACTGGCGCCGAACGACCTAGCCGCCTCGATAACTCCCGGGTCTACTTCAAGCAAGCTTCCTTCCATTATTCTGGCGACAAAAGGAGTCGCCGCTATTGTCAAAGGAACAATTGACGCAGTGCAGCCTATGGAAGTGCCGGCTATCAGCCTGGTGAGAGGAATTATCGCAATCATCAAAATGATAAAAGGGAAAGAGCGCAGCAAGTTAACTGCCACATCAAGAAAGGTGTATACCGCCTTATTGGGGCGCAGCCCTTTCGAGCCGGTAAGAATCATTATTATCGCAATACCAAAGCCAAAAATACCGGAAAACAGCGTGGATAGAGCCACCATATAAATAGTTTCCCAAAGCGCAGCCAACAGTTCATTCGCCATCGTCCATTACCTCCCAAACCATTCCGATATTACCAAGCCACGCGATTACTTTTTCTAAATCCTTATCAGCGACATTGATGATCAAAAATCCCATTACTTCTTCACGGTATCGTTCAATACGTCCGCCGACGACCGAGAAATTAACATCAAGCTCTCTTGCCATGCTGGTGATGATAGTCTGGTTGGCAATTTCGCGAGGGAACATCAGCCTTACATTTGTCCCGGAGGGAACGACAGTGTAGTCGTCGCGTATCAGCTTGCGCAGCTCCGGTCCGGGGGCGAGAAAGAGTTTATCTGTTTGTCCGGAGGCAACGATCTCGCCTTTATCAAGAATAATCACCTTGTTGCAAATCATCTTGACGACTTCCATCTGGTGGGTGACGACAACGATCGTTACTCCTAGCTTCTTATTTATGTCCATCAGCAGCTCGAGGATTGATATCGTTGTCTTTGGATCCAAAGCGGAAGTTGCTTCATCGCACAGCAGCAGTTTGGGGTTTAACGCCAAGGCTCTGGCGATGCCGATGCGCTGCTTTTGTCCGCCGCTCAAATTTCTGACCTTCTCCGACCGCTTCTCCGAAAGTCCCACAAGCTCCAGCAGCTCTTCCACCCGTGCTGCTGCTTCCTTTTTGGGCACACCCCAAACTTCCAGAGGGAACATTACGTTTTCATAAACATTTTTTCTGTTCATAAGATTAAAGTTCTGAAAAATCATTCCCATATCGCGGCGCAGTTCCTTAAGTTTCTCCGGTGACAGCGCCGCAACCTCATGTCCCATAACTTTTACGGATCCCTCTGAATATGTTTCAAGACCGTTAAGACAGCGCAGCATGGTTGATTTTCCTGCACCGGAGTGTCCTACGACGCCGAAAATATCCCCCTGTTCTACCTTCATGGAAATATTGCGGAGAACTTTCATCTCACCGAAATATTTCCCCAGACCTTCAATTTGGATCATTTTGCACATTCCCCTTTTTCACTGCCGCAAATTTTAAATCTTTGTCACATGAGCTCTTTTGCATAAGGGCATCAAAAAGGGGCCGAGCCAAATGGCCCGACCCCGTGATTTCATGCAGATGACGCGATTAGGCGTCCGCTAAATCAGGAGAGGAGCCTTTCGTGTACATGCACATCATCATGTTATTGGTGCTGAATAATTTAAATGACTTTATAACGTGTTTCATATGCGGTTCCTCCTTCCCTGAAATGTTCGTGAAATTATATAGAGAAATATCGTAAATGTCAACCCTGTTAAGAGATTTAGTTGTTGTTCTGCTGCAATACTGCTGAGTAAAGTTCTGAGAGAATGTCATAATAAAACAACTATGGCGATGATAAAAACTAAGAAGTTTGCGTGTGCCGGAGGGAATCCGTACTGCGGAGGGCATAAGCGCTGCAAACAATACCGCAGCTGGGAGCCGAATATTACGGTAAGGTATGTTATAAGATTAAATTAAAAAAGGGCGGCTTAATAATTTATGGAAACGCTCGCTGGGTGTTTGGTTTTCACTATGACAGATGAGGCGGAAGTAAGCTTGTAATAAAAATCAAATTCGTGTAAGTTACTTGTAGGAATTCTAAGAGCATCTCCCGCCCCGGGTTTTTACAATCAAGACTTTTACGTAGTCCTTTTATGTAGTAAACTACACTTTAACAGAGAGGGGTGAATGTTTTTGCCAAAATCATGTAAATTTAATCCCAAATTAAAAATATTGATTCCTGTCGTAAGAGGTCTGGCAAAAATCTTGGGTAAGGACTACGAGGTTAACCTGCATGACGTTTCCATGCCTGAACACTCCTTGATAATATGCGAAAACGGGCATGTTACAGGAAGATCTGCAGGAGGTCCAATGACGGACTTTGGGCTCTTCATGCTTCAATCGGAAGATTACAAAAATAAAGAGGGAATATTTAACTATCTTGCGAAAAACAACCGCGGTGAGCTGATAAAATGCAGCGCGATTTTTATCCGTGATGAAGGTGAAAAAGTCATTGGCTTTCTCTGTATCAACTATGATATCAGCAAGGCCGTGGCCGCACAGGAGCTTATTGAGAGTATGCTCCATTTGGATATGGACAATGTGGAACAATATTCGGAGGACATTCCCGAGCCTAAAAATCAGCGGCAGGAGAAATTTCCTGCGCCCGTGAGAGAGTGGTTTGCTCAAGATCTTGAGGAGGTTGTCTCCGACACGCTTACTCAGATAAAGCAGCGTATTGGCAAGCCTCTTTGCTATCTTTCGAAAGCGGAGAAGCAACAGGTTATTCATGAGCTCCATGACAAAGGATTTTTCTTGCTTAAGGGCGCTGTAGATATTCTCGCCAAAGAAATGGACAATACAAAATACACCATCTACTCTTATATCAGAGATATACAGAAAAGATGAACAGGCTCGTTTAAAGGGAGCCGCTGATTATATGTGCCAATCGCTGCACAGGCGGTCTGTGTCTGTCGCTACGACGTATTGATATACGCCTGCGCGCCAGACACAGACCGCCTGCTTGCGATTGGCGCATCTAATCAGCGGACGATACGTTGGTTTTTGTTAGAGACTTGTTCTTTAACGTTTCCTTATGGGGAGCCGCTGATGATATGCACTGCTTGCTGCAAGGTTGGTCTGTGTCTGTTGCTACGACGTATTGATATACGCCTGCGCGACAGACACAGACCGCCTGCTTGCGATTGGCGCATATAATCAGCGGAATAGGTGTTTGTTATTATTGAAGTATCACTATTTATTCAACGATTCTGTGTTTTTAATCAAACTTACATAATGTACAAAATAAACCGATGTTTGTTTATTTGTTTTTATTTGGGAATAGACTTGACAGTGCTTCAGAAATATACGAAAATATTCAAAGTAAATATCAAAAAATTGTTACGCTGTTAATTTTTTGATAAAGGTTTTTTTGCTTATTTTGCTTACTCTTATCAATGTCAATCCAATGGCAGTAAACTGCTGCAAGCAGCACAAGGAGGGAGAGAGGGCATGGAACTGATTCAGAAACACCCTATTTTGGATTTTAGCCACGGTCGGGAGGTTGATTTCACCTTCGACGGCAAAGTGATGAAAGGTTTTGAAGGTGAACCGATAGCAATGGCGCTCCACGCCAACGGTGTCCATATCTACAGAGTGACGCCTGAGATGAAGCGTCCGCGAGGCTTCTTCTGCGCCATAGGCAAATGCAGCTCATGCTTCATGGTTGTAGACGGAGTGCCAAACGTCAGAACTTGTGTAACACCCCTTAAAGCAGGAATGAAAGTCGAGACCCAAATAGGCAAGGGACTCGTACCTCTGGAAGCGAAATAAGCGGGAGGCGGGACAGATGAAAAAAGTGGTAGAAACAGACCTCCTCGTTATCGGCGGCGGAGCGGCAGGACTCTGTGCGGCGGCGGAAGCGGCAGGCGCCGGAGCTAATGTAATGGTAATCGAGAGTGACCTTCACCCGGGCGGTCAGCTTGTCAAACAGACACACAAATTCTTTGGCAGCAAGGACGAGTACGCCGGAACCCGCGGCTACAAAATAGCCGGAATCCTTTTGGACGAAATGGCAGCGCTCGGTGACAAGGTGAAGATAAATTGCAACACTACAGTGACGGGTTACTATCCGGAGCAGGACGTTTTTACCGCGATGGAGGGTGAAGAAAACTATTACCGCATAAAAGCCAAGAAAACCGTTGTCGCCACCGGAGCGCAGGAAAGACTGATTCCTTTCCCCAATAACGACCTCCCTGGCGTATACGGAGCCGGCGCAGTGCAGACACTGATGAATGTTTACGGTGTTGTCCCAGGTAAAAAAGTATTGATGGTCGGAGCAGGCAATATTGGTCTTATTGTAAGCTATCAGCTGCGCCAGGCGGGGGTAGAAATCGCCGCAGTTGTCGAAGCGATGCCGAAAATAGGCGGCTACTGGGTGCATGCGGCTAAGATAAGACGCCTTGGCATTCCCATTCTCCTTCGCCACACCATTGTTGAGGCTACTGGAGACAAAGTTATCGACGGTGCCGTTATTCAGGAACTTGACGACAAGTTCTGCTTAATCGGCGAACCCAAGAAAATTGACTGTGACATCATCTGCATGGCCGTAGGTCTTACCCCGACAACAGAGCTCTTCTGGCAGGCTGGAGCGAAAATGCGCTTTGTCCCGCAGCTTTGCGGACATGTCCCCTTTAGAGATAAAACAATGCGCACCAGCAATCCCAACCTTTGGGTAGCAGGAGATGCTGCTGGTATCGAGGAAGCCTCTGCAGCTATGGTAGAAGGGCGCATAGCGGGATTCAGCGCCGCGAAAGCCCTTGGCTGCTGCGTAAAGGACGAAGCGTTCAATGATTATTGGACAAGACTTGACCACCTTCGCGCCGGTGAAGTCGGAGAAAAGATTCGCGGCGGCATCGGACAGGTCCTTGTTGAAGGATGGGAGGCGTAAGCAATGAGCTGCTCATGTGATAAAGAGAAACTTTATAACAGCGGTATACTGGTGGAGACCGGGATCCCCGGAGCGGTTCTCCCGCCGAGAGCAACATGGGAAAATAAAAAAGGCGGTTTTGTCGTCATCGAATGCCCGCAGAGAATACCTTGCAACCCCTGCGCTACAAGCTGTCCCACAGGAGCGGTGCGCCCGTTTGAAGATATCAACGACAATCCGGCCATTGACTATTCAAAATGCACGGGCTGCGGCCTCTGTGTGGCGAAGTGCCCCGGGCTGGCCTGTTTTGTAATCGACCTCACCTATGCGCCCGATAAAGCCGTTATCAAAATGCCCTACGAGCTTATCCCTGTTCCGGAAAAAGGACAGACAGTCAAATGCCTTAACAGATGCGGAGAAGAGGTAGCTGACGGCGAGATTTTCGCAGTAGCGGAGCCTTTGAAAGACCATACCAGAGTCGTAAGCGTAATCATCCCCAAAACACTTGCCGGAGAAATCCGCGCCATCAAGGTGGTGTGCTAACTATGGCAAAACCAGCAAATGTAATTTGCCGTTGTGAAGAGATTGAAATTGATGAAATCCGCGAATGGATCGCCCGCGGTTATGATACCTTTGATGAACTAAAGAGGGAACTGCGTGTCGGCATGGGGCCATGCCAGGGAAGAGGCTGCCGTGACATCATTCTCCGCGAAATAGCCAAGGCGACAGGCAAACAGATAGCCGATCTTTCCACCGGAACAATCAGACCTCCGGTGAAACCGATAAAAATCAGTCTGCTGGCTGACGACGCCGACTAGGAGGTGCGGAAAATGGATTTCCCGAAAACTGCTGATATCGTTGTAATTGGCGGAGGTATAGTCGGAGTCGCAACAGCTTACTACCTCGCAAAATCAGGAAGAAAGAACGTAGTCGTTCTTGAAAAAAACACTGTATGCTCAGGTTCAACAGGACGCTGCGGAGCAGGCATACGTGCCCAGTGGGGGCTTGAGCTCAACTGCCGCATGGCTTTGGCCTGTCTTGACACCTTTGAACAGCTAGATGACGAACTTGGTCTGCCCACAGGGCTGAACCAGGCAGGATATCTCCTTGTCGCTTACAAAGACAAGGAATGGGAACAGTTCCAAAAGAATGTAAAGCTTCAGCACAGCTTGGGGATAATGACAGAAATATTTACCGATAAGAAAAGAGCTCAGGAAATTTGTCCAGGCGTAGCTGTTGACGATGCCGTAGGATTTACCTACCACAGCAGAGACGGACACGCCGACCCATTCTTAACCACCTTCGCTTTCCAGGAAGCGGCTAAAAGACTGGGAGTTACTTTCTGCAAATTTACTGAAGTTACTGGGCTGAAGGTTGTCGGCGATAAAATCACCGAAGTTGAAACCAACAAAGGCACAATCTCCGCGGGAGCAGTGGTCAACTGCGCCGGTTCATGGGCTCAGGAAATCGCCAAAATGGCGGGAATTAACCTGCCTAACTGGGCGGAGCGGCACGAAATCATCATCACCGAGCCGGTGGATCCGGGCGTGTGCCCGCCAATGCTGATGAGCTTCAGCGGCAACTACTATATCCAACAGCGGCCGCACGGTTCCATAATTGCCGGCGAAAGTCCATCACATGAACCGCTTCTTGGCTACACCGCAACACCCCACTCCATCGCCAGCATCGCACGTATCGTGCTGAAGATGCTCCCGAGAGCTAAGGATATCCGTGTGGTGCGTCAGTGGGCCGGTCACTATGACATGACCCCGGACGCGGCGCCGATACTTGGACAGACCGATGTCAGCGGCTTCTGGCACGCTACGGGATTCTCCGGACACGGATTTATGCTGGGGCCTGTCGCCGGTCAGATTATGACCTCGCTGCTTAATGGCGAAAAGCCCTTTATCGACCCAAGCATCATGGACTACCACCGCTTCGAGCGCGGTGAAAAAATTATCGAGCCGAGCGTCGTTTAGTTACTCCCAAGTACCCACCTCAAATAAAAACGGGACCGCCTTTAGGGGCGGTCTCATTTTTATCTTTTATTGAAAAGCAGACAGACTATATATCAAAATTACTCTGAGGCAGTGTTTGGATGTCCCAATGCGAGCTATTTTTTTAGCATTATTTTGTAGTTTTTTTTGTCGGAGACTATGGTATATCTGTTGAGGAGTGTGTCTGTTGCTCCCCATAGTTTGTCACGTTGGGTAATGAGCAGGGCTTTTACGCACAATTCATTGGCTAGGTAGTCTCCGTCCTTGGACGTTACTTTGCCGTTAAAGATGCGATAGACTTTTTTGTAGCGGCTTTTGAGCTTTTGTTCGTCATAAAATTCGGAATAGCATTTTGCAAATACGAGGTCAGAAATAGGTGTGTCCCGCCCTGCATATAATAGTTGAAAAATGTTTACCGAGCAGGAATTGCCTTCTTCGTCTTTTATGATGTTAATGATGTTCATATCCTGAAATCCTACAGGGTTGCACAGTACCAGTTCTTGTTTGCCTGTTAGGTTTCGAACCTCTTCCCAGCCTTTGACCGCTTCCGTGAAGCTTTGGTGTATTTCCGGTTTTGCTGTAACTTTGTCGTGAAGAACTGTATTCCATACTTCCGGTGCAACAGCTGCGCAATATATTATCAGGATGGTAACGACTGCTGTGCTTTTTGCGGATCTTGCTAAGCCCTTGTGGGAGAGCATCTTTACCGCAGAGCTATCAGCAAAGACGGCGGAAAAGATGAGGAGAACGTTGTAGGCCGGCATGACGGAGCGCCAGCCGAAGTCATTGGTGTAAAAGGTGCTGTGGCAGATAAAGACAGCGAAGAGAGAGGTTAAGGTCAACCCTTTAAAAAATAGCGGTGTCAGCCAATCTTTATCTCTGCTCTGTTTTGAGAAAGAGAAGCCGACAAAGAGGGAATAGAGCCCCAGAAGGTATATGACTCCCCAGCGAAGCGGTAGTGTGATAAAGAAGAAGTGTATAAAAGCGTACGCCGCTGAAATAGCACCTGAGTATTGATAGCTGGGAGGCAGACCGAATGCCAGAGGCGGCTGTGCCGGCGGGAAGTCAGAGAGGTATTTGACGTAAGGCCCGGAGATGGCAAGTGCTATCGCTGCGCAAAGGAATGTCGGCAATAAGCGCGAGTTGAGCAGGCGGCGTGCATTGACGTTTGTGAGCCAAAAAACGAAGAGAGAGAGACCGAAAAAAATGGCGCCGAAAATTCCCGCATAGACAGAGCAGAAGAAGGAACCTGCCCCGATAACGCCTATTATCAGGGGGTAGTCAAAGCTAAAGTCTCTCTTTCGCAGCATCGCGGAGAAAAGAAAAACATCTGCCGTAATAAATGCCGCAGCGAGGGTGTGGTGCGGACTCCAGATGCAGTTGCTTAGGAAACCCCAAAATCCGGAATAGACTTCTGTGAAGATAATATTGTTGACGGCTTTTGGCAGGTGTGAGGTGATGAATTCTGCTGTATTGGGGTTAAAGATTGCGAGTGCTGCCAGCCAAAGTACGGAGTTTTTGCGTCCGCTGAAGTGATAGGTTATGGAGGCGAGCAGCATTACAGAGACAAATGTTGTAATAAAGGCTGTGGTTATTTCCGCAAAGAGCTGCTGTGTGCCGAAAATAATACACAACTGAGCTGTAAGGGCGTTCCAGCCGAAATAGTAGGCCAAGGGCACGGGGACGCCGTTATCAGCGAGGAATGGGGAGCGCGGCGGCAGACCGTTTCTGCTGATGGCGTCAGCGATAGAGCAGCGCACATGGTCGTACGCGTTTTGGTTGAAATAGAGGCTGCCGTCGATCTCTACCGGAATTATGGCATAGGCGACACCTGCTGCGGTGATAAACATTATTAAAAGCAGCAGTGCTTCATTAAGCGATAGGTTAAAAATGAGTTTTCGGCGACGATGGAAGATGAAGGCAGCTGCGATGAGAAAAGAGGCTGCTAGGAGACTTTTTGAATATGTTGTGACCATTCCCGCAGCAACAGTCAGCGTCAGCCAAAAACCGCAGCCGACAACAGGGGCGAAGAGCAAGGTAAACCAGCCGTCCTCTGCATCGTTGAGTCTGTTTGGCAAAAGTGTCTGTCCGAGAGCTGCAAAAAATATCATTGCCGCAATTACAATTGGTACCATTTGATAGAGCATACTATCACCTATTAAGTAAATATTAATTTCAGCTCATAACTAAAAATAAAGTGTTTCTGATGTTTGTTTCTCTGTTGGTAATATGTTTTATTTTTTCACGAGAGTTCTTTATTTTACCTTTGAAGGTTCCCAAACCATCAGTATTACGGAGATAATAATCAGAGGGGCTGCGGCTAAAAGACTTGTATGCAGCTCCTCCCCGCCTATCAGCCAACCGAGGAATACTGCTACTATCGGGTTGACAAAGGCGTGGGTGGAAACTCTGTTTGCCGGCTCCACTCTCATTAGCCAGAGAAAAGATGTGTAGCCCACCAATGAGCCGAAGATTATCAGGTAAATCAGTGACGCTGCCGATAAGAAGGAGAAGCTGCCGATGTGAGGGTAGCTGCCGTTAAAAGCTGATACTGCGTACTGAGATAATAGCATTACTGTCCCGCCGCAGAGCATTTGCATTCCAGAGGACATAAAAGCGTCTTTATGAATCTTGGGGTTTTTAGAGATAAAGGCGCCTACCACCCAGGAGAGGCTGCAAAATAGTATCATGATTATCCAAAAGAGGTATTCCGACTTTAAGGAAAAGTCTGCCTTGGGGTCTCCGGCAACTAAAAAAAACACGCCCGAAAATCCGGCGATGATGCCGATATAGTGGCGGCGCGCAGGTTTTGCGCCTTTAAAGACCAGCCAGCCGATGAGGCAGAACCATAGTGGCTCAATGGAAATGAGCAGGGCTGCTATTGATGAGGGGACGACCGTTTCTGCGGTGGTGATGATTCCATATGTGACTGCAAATGGGAGCAGCCCGGCGACAAAGGCGTGTTTCCAGCCGCAGGAGGTTGTTCTGTAGCCTGTTTGCAGCATTCTCACTGCCAGCAGCAGCGCTCCAGCAGTTAGAAACCTGATAGCTCCCGAGAGCAGCGGAGGAATGGTCTCAATAGAAAATTTGATTGCCAGGTATGTTGAGCCCCACACCAGGTAGAGCATCAGGTAAGCGAAAATCAGCAGCCCTTTTGAGGGGCGTGCCGATAAAGTGTTTTCAACTTTATTCATTTACTTTGCTCCGTCAATTCCTTCGTTTGAGAGTGCGTCCGCCTTTTTGTTTTTTTCACGCGGTATCCATTCCAGGGCGACTTCCATACCCTCCATCAGCGACCAAGCTTCCTGAGCCAGAGTGCGCAGGTGGGGGAGGTTTATTTTCCACAGCTTGGATACCTGGCAGACGACTAATTTGCTGTCGCCGTAAATTTTCAGCTCTTTAACGCCGCGTTCTTTGGCGGCTTTAAGCAGCAGAATGAGGGCTGTATATTCCGCTTCGTTGTTTGTCTTTGTACCGAGAAAGCGAGCTGTTTCCCATACTGTTTCGCCATTTTCGTTTACCAGCAGTGCGCCTGCTCCGGCTGTGCCGGGGTTGCCTCTGGATGCTCCGTCAAAAAAACCTTCCATAAAATCACGCTTCCTTTGTCTTTTCAATGAGTTATACTTTACCACATATCAGCAGTGGAGGGATAGTAATGGCATCGTTGAAAAAGACAAACGCGGTGAGAATTATGGAGGGTGCGAATGTTCCCTTTGAGCTTTTGGAGTATGAAATAGATGAAGAGGCTCTTTCAGCAGAGGACGCAGCGGCTAAGACTAATGTGCCTGAGGAGCAGACCTTTAAAACACTTTGCGCCAGGGGCGATAAAATAGGTGTGATGATGGTTTGCGTGCCAGCCGGGCGTGAACTTGATTTTAAAAAACTCGCGGCTGCCAGCGGCAACAAAAGCGTGGAGCTGGTGCATTTAAAAGAAGTCACTGCGCTCACTGGCTATGTGCGCGGCGGCTGTTCTCCTTTGGGTACGAAAAAAAAGTATCCCGTGTTCATTGATGAAACGGCGATTTTATTTGACTATATCACGGTCAACGCAGGGCATAGAGGTTTGCTTTTTAAGCTGACTGCCGATGATTTAATCAGCGTGACAGAGGCTGTGGCGGCTGATATTTTAAGAGATTAACGGTGCGGCGCTCCGATACTTTGGACTTTTTATTTCGCTGCTTGGCATGAGCCGTGGCTTTGGAGGTCTAAGCACGTGAAGAACCGTCAGGAATTTTTTTGCGGCTGCCTTGCGTTGTTTAGCGGCGGATAAACTTTATTTTGCGGCTCTTTGCCGCAGCTTCTGATGAGAGATACAAAAATTAAAAGAGGAACGCTTAAACGGCGTTCCTCTTTGCTGTTTTGCTTATTCTCGGTTGTCGATAACTCTTTTGGTCTTTTTTTCGCTGCGGGGAAGCGTGCCGATTACCATTATTTGCGGCACAATTTTGATGCCGATGCCGCTTTTGCATTCGTTTATCAGCTCTGAGGCCAGCCATTCGTGGTCTGCTCCTGCCTCTGCTTCCGCCTGTATTATCATTCTGTCCCGCAGTCCTTCGTTTTCGAGGATGATGCGGTATTCGCTGGAGAAACCGTCGATTTTAGCGAGAATTGCTTCCACCTGAGCTGGGTAGATGTTGGTTCCCTTTACCTTGATCATGTCATCGCTTCTGCCGACGATGCGGTCTAAGCGCGGGTACGGTGAGCCGCATTTGCAGAAGCCCGGAATGATTCTGGTGATATCGTGGGTGCGGTAACGAATCAGCGGCGCTCCCTCTTTGCGGTATGTGGTTATTACCAACTCTCCCTCTTCACCCTCGGGAAGGACATTCCCTGTGACGGGGTCGATGATCTCACAGTATATATAGTCGCTGAAGTAATGCATCCCGCTGTGTTCGCTGCAATCAATGGCTATTCCCGGCCCGTATATTTCTGTCAGTCCATAAATGTCAAAGAACTCTATTTTCAGTGATTCGTAGATGCGGCTGCGAATTTTGTCGCCCCAGCGTTCTGAGCCGAAGATGCCCTTTTTAAGGTGAATTTTGTCGCGCAGACCTCTGGCGTCCACTTCTTCGGCAAGAGCCAGTCCGTAGGAAGATGTGCCGATAAGCACGGAAGTTTCAAGGTTGCACATTATTTGTATCTGTCTTTCGGTGTTGCCGGGCCCTGTGGGGATTACCATAGCACCAAGTCGTTCGGCGCCTGCTTGGAAACCAAAGCCAGCAGTCCACAGCCCGAAGCCGGGGGTAATTTGCACCCGGTCTTTTTCAGATACTCCGGCGAATTGGTAGCATCTTTCCATCATTATGGCCCAGTCTTCGACGTCTTGGGCGGTATAGGGCATCATTACGGGCATTCCAGTGGTTCCCGATGAGGAGTGGATTCTGATGACTTTGTCTGTGGAAACGGCGAACATGCCCATGGGATAGGCGTTTCTGAGGTCATCTTTGTCGGTAAAGGGCAAAGTCTCAAATTGTTCTTTGGTCATCATTGTGTCAACTGGTATGTCCGCAAATTTTTCAATGTAAATGGGACACGTTCTGGCAACTCTTCTCACCTGTGCGAAGCACTGGCTCATTACTGACAGTTCGTTCATCTTATCTGGTCTCTCCTTGTCTTTGCTAAACTGAGCTCTCTATTTTGCTGCTTTTATACCCAAATCGAACGCCTTTTCATTCATGGCGAGCAGTTTTGGCTTTACACACTCTTTCAATGCTTCTCTAAGCTCATCTTCGGGAAATGGGAGTATCCCCGCGCCTGTCGCTGCTCCAAGTAGGACGATATTTAAGGTTCTCATGTCTCCCGCCTCGAGGGCCAATGAACCGGCACTGATAAAAAGCCCTTGAGGCAGTGTTTCTTTAAGCACAGAGAGGTAGTCTTCCGCAAGGTATTTGCCCTTTTTGAGTGCCACGTTTGTGGGAATTATTGTGTCTGTATTAACAACACAGAGGGCGCTCTTTTTTAATTTGGGAATTTGTCTTGCCGCTTCTGCAAGCTCAAAACCGATTAAGACATCTGCGTGAGCGGATGGTATTACCGGAGAGACGTCTTCTGCGCCGATGCGCAGGTGACTGCAGACAGAGCCTCCGCGCTGTGCCATGCCGATGGTTTCCGATGTGCGCACAAACAGCCCTCGTTTTTCTGCCGCGGCGGAGAGTATCTTTGAGGCGAGTAACGTTCCTTGTCCGCCGACGCCGGCGATGATGATGCTCTTATGCATTGCGCTCACCTCTCTTTATCGCTCCCACGGGACAGACGTTTGTGCATAGTCCGCAGGCGGTGCAGAGCGACTCGTTTATTACTACTTTGTTGTTGCCGTCGGGCGTCATTGCCGGGCAGCCCAGCAGTTTGATGCACTTGAGGCAGCCGATACAGTTTTCATTTACTCTGTGCACAGTGCCAGGCTTCTTCATCTGGGCGATGCAGGGAGCTTTGGTGATGACAGCAGAGGGGCCGTTGTAAGCAATAGCCTTTTTGAAGACGTCCACGGCCTCGTCGTAGTCAAAGGGGTTTACTGTATAGATTTCTTCCATGCCGCAAGCGCGCAGCATCGTCTCGATATCCAGCGCTTTGGCGGGAGCGCCCATGGCCGTCATTCCAGTCCCTGGGTGCGGCTGGTGTCCTGTCATGGCGGTGGTGTGGTTGTCCAATACAACTACGGTGATGTCGGTGTTTTGGTAAACGGCGTTGATAATTCCGGGGATACCAGTGTGGAAAAAGGTGGAGTCCCCAACGAAGGCTACGCATTTTGCCCCCGGTTCGGCTAGTGTAATTCCCTGAGCAATAGTTATCCCTGCTCCCATGCAGAGGCATGTATCAACCATGTTCAGCGGTGCGGCGTTGCCCAGAGTGTAGCAGCCGATATCTCCGCAGTAAACAGGCTTTTCTGTGTGTTTGGTGGCTGTCTTTACTTCATAGAAGGAGGCACGGTGAGGGCATCCGGCGCAGAGGACAGGCGGTCTCATAGGCATTTCCGGCAGAGGCTGGCTGTCGCTTTCTTTAGCGGCGATGCGCATAAATTTAAATATAGCCTTTTTGACGGTTTCGTAGCTGTATTCGCCGTTGTAAGGCAGGTGTCCCGTTCTTTTGCCCATTATCGGTGTTTGCCCGTTTGAGATTATCAGCATCTGCTCCTCAATGACAGGGTCAAGTTCTTCAATGACCAGCACCGAGTCCAGATGGTGCATAAAGTCCACTGCGAGCTTTTCCGGCATTGGGTAGGGCGTGCCGATTTTGAGTATGGAAATATCGAGGGAGTAT
>RRZT010884810.1_pt1 | contig 26393 bp, 24 predicted proteins | sample 2165551 | NCBI WGS metagenome assembly RRZT01 (sample SAMN10456910, study PRJNA506462) | wastewater metagenome | biome: wastewater; feature: sludge; material: wastewater sludge; isolation source: wastewater sludge with Escherichia coli K12::gfp cells carrying plasmid... | place: USA: Moscow, Idaho... | reverse complement strand
GATTCATTGCAAGATATCCGCTCTGCCATGTGTCTGACTCTGGAAGAAATGGGCGTGGGCGTCGAAGTTCATCATCATGAAGTAGCTACCGCAGGTCAATGTGAAATAGGCACACGATTTAACAGTCTGGTGAAACGTGCAGATTGGAATCAGATTCTTAAATACGTGATCCATAACGTTGCGCATTCATACGGCAAAACAGCAACTTTCATGCCAAAGCCAATCGTGGGCGATAATGGCTCAGGCATGCATGTGCATCAGTCGATCTGGAAAGATGGCAAGAACTTATTCTCTGGCAACGGTTATGCGGGCTTGTCTGAAATTGCCTTGTACTACCTTGGTGGTATTCTCAAGCATGCCAAAGCACTAAATGCCATCTGCAATCCCAGCACTAACTCATATAAACGATTGGTCGCCGGATTTGAAGCGCCGGTCAATCTAGCTTATTCGGCCAGCAACCGGTCGGCTGCAATTCGTATTCCACATACCAGCAATCCCAAAGGACGGCGTATTGAGGTTCGTTTTCCCGATCCAACCGCAAATCCTTATCTCGCATTTACTGCATTAATGATGGCGGGTTTAGATGGCATCCAAAATAAAACACATCCCGGCGATCCGATGGATAAAAATCTTTATGATTTACCGCCAGAAGAAGCCGCCAAGGTGCCTAATGCCTGCGCTTCATTAGATGAAGCTCTGGAATGCCTGGATAAAGATCGGGATTTCCTGATTCGTGGCGGCGTGTTCTCCAATGATCTGATTGATGCATACATTCAGCTTAAGATGGATGAAGTTCTATTATTACGGAGCACCACACATCCGATTGAATTTGATTTGTATTACAGCTTATAATTTTAAGAAAGCTCAGAAAACTGGATGCACGGCAGTATGAATGCCGATTGGATAGATGCATAAGGTTTCATATATTAAGTGATGTAATAAGGAAGAATTACAGTTCTTTTTTTGCTTTTCGATAAAGAAAGTTTTGATAAACTAATCAAACGGTTGTAACTGTCATTAATATTCTTTCAGCAAAATATGAAAACAAAAATATTCTTGATTTTATTGATCTTTATATTGCCGGTTGGCTTTCCACAAGCGATTGCCAGCTCAGAAATCTATAAATATGTCGATGAAGATGGCAACATCACCTTTACAAATCGACGTATCCCTAATGCAGAAAAAATTTCTATTGCCTCGTTTTCAAGAAACACGAAATCCAGTCAATCAAAACCAAGTTCAAATTTAAATCTTCCGCGTGTGACTGACACCACACAGAAGGATCGTGATGTCATGCGCCGTGAAATTTTACAAAAAGAACTTGTCGCTGAAGAAAAACTCTTTTCCGAAACACAGAATTTTTTGAATGAGATTCGCAACAAGCCCGAATTCAAGAATAATTCTCAGGAAAAGGCTGTCCAGCTACAAAATAAGTTGCTTCTGCATCAAAGAAACGTTGCAGCATTAATAAAGGAACTGAATCGATAAATGCTGAGAAATTACTTCTTGTTCATAGCCTTAGCTCTATATTTTAGTTTGCCGCATGCCGGCGTGTATAAGCACATTGATGAGAACGGTAACGTAACCTATTCGAATATACCTTCCAATGATTCCAAACGCGTCGATTTGCCCCCGATTATTGTTGTTCCACATGTAGATACTGGGGAAGTTGAAGAACGAATTTCGAAGCGCAGAGAATCCATGAAACTCAAAGAAGATCGTGAACAATTGCAAAATAAAATTGCCGAGGAAGAAGCGCAGCTTAATGAAGCCAGAAATGAGTACAAAGATGGCATGCCAGATCGCTTGGGTAGTGAACGCAATTACCAAAGATACCTCAACCGGGTAGATCGGTTACGAGAAGAAATCAGTGTGCGCGAGAATAATCTGGAATTGATGAAAAACGATCTGAATAAGATGCCCGGAAAAACCAGATAAGCTATATCAAAGCAATCTATATTGTATTGCGAGGTTAAGAGATGGGCTAAGGATGATCTTTTATTCGGGGCGTAACTGCACACTTTTATTCGTTTTTTTGTCTTGCATCAACTCAGCGCGTTTTTAGTAGTCTATAAAGCTACTAGATCAGGCGGAAAGCTCAACCCAAACAGGCGCATGGTCCGAGGGACGTTCCAGTTTGCGCATTGTTTTATCAACCATACATGTCACGCATGCGTTAGAAAGTTCATCGCTCAGTAATATGTGATCAATCCGCAATCCCTGGTTTCGACGAAAAGCCATCATGCGATAATCCCACCAGGTATAGGATTTCTCAGGTTGTTCAAACAAGCGAAAGCTATCAGTCAATCCTAAATTAAGTATATTTCTAAAAGCCGTGCGCTCTGGCTCACTGCATAGCACCTTTCCGCTCCAAAGTTCCGCATCATAGACATCACGATCCTCCGGTGCGATATTAAAATCGCCCAGTACAGCCAATTTTTTATGATCCATTAATTCTTGCTGTAGCCATTGAGTAAAGGCCGGCAACCAACGCAGTTTATATTCATATTTCTCCGATTCAACATGATCTCCATTCGGCACATAGGCACAAATGACACGTAGATCGCCATAAGTTGCAGCAATTACTCTTTTTTGCTCATCCGCCAAACCTGGTATTGCAGTAGTTACGTTGCTTGCTTTTTGTTTACTGAGTATTGCAACACCATTATAAGTTTTCTGCCCGATGAAAACAGGCTCATAACCTGCAGTCATTATTTCATCCATAGGAAAATTTTCATCGATTACTTTAATTTCCTGCAGACATAGCACATCGGGTTTATTTTCAATTAGCCAGTCAATGACTTGCGGCAAACGTACTTTGAGTGAATTAACATTCCAGGTTGCTAATTTCATAACCATAAACTATTTATACCCTATATATATCATCATTTTCGTAATAAGCCTCAGAGAAATCATCACATATCGTTGCATTATGTTTAATATTGTCTTGATTTTTGTGTCATTCGCACTATTTTTGATCATTAAGCCTATAATATCATTGGAAAAATAAATCATCCCAAATTGAAGAATCAATTCTCTCCAGCAGCATGAAAGAAGCGTTCGACCTCTGCCAAATCCCGAGTACGCTTCATAGGCGGCAAACTCTGCCATATTTGTCTGCCGTAATTTTTTGTTGTTAAACGCGGATCACAAATCATCAAAACACCACGATCTGTTTCATCCCGAATCAATCGTCCCGCGCCCTGCTTAAGATTGATCACTGCACGGGGCAATTGGTATTCCATGAAAGCATTGCCGCCTTCGTTATTAATTTTCTCAATGCGCGCTGATAAAACAGGGTCATCCGGGGGCGCAAACGGCAGTTTATCAATGATAACCAGCGATAACGCTTCCCCTCGCACATCGACGCCTTCCCAAAAAGACTGGCTGCCAACCAATATTGCATTATTTAGTGTGCGGAAACGCTCGAGCATATATGAACGCGAACCCTGCCCCTGAAGCAGTAACGGGAAATCACCGAAGTCATCGGAATTCTGCAATAACTCATAAATCCGCTGCATCGCGCGTAAACTGGTACAAAGGAAAAAAGCGCGCCCGCAGCTGGCACGCAGTACCGGTAATGCCGATTGAACAACCTGATCGATATAAGTTTTATGATGTGGTTCCGGCAAACCAAGCGGCACATAGAGCAGCGCCTGCTCAGAAAAATTAAATGGGCTGTCCCAACAAGCAGTTTGTGCTGTATTCAATCCCATTTCATTATTGTAATGGGAAAAATCCTTTTTAACCGACAATGTTGCTGAAGTAAAAATCCAGGCACGCGGTGATGCCATCATTTGCTTTTGAAAGATTTCAGAAATCGACAATGGTGTCGCATTGAGTTGCAATGCCTGATGGTAAACCTCAATCCAGCGGACATGGTCTTGCATTTCGGTTTCATTACGCCAGCGCTGGATTAAATACAAATGATTGGTTGCTCGCTGCCGGCAGTTTTCTAATCCTTCTGATCGTTCTGCCTGACTTTCCAGTAATTTCACCAAGTCAATCAATTGCTTCAGTAGCTTATCCAGTGCCACATTAAAATCCGGCTGCCGATTTGCCGTCGACAAAGACAACCGCATGTTGTCTTCCTTGATGGTTAAGCGCAAATCGCGTGCAGCTTTTTCCATGGTGGCAATTGCTTCTGGCAGCTGCACAAAATCACCGGCAGCTTGAATTGCTTCCAGTTTGACATCGCGCGCAAGATCCAACAATTGCCCAGTACTAATCGACTCACCAAAAAATAAACTGGCCGTTTCCGGCAATTGGTGCGCTTCATCAAAAATGACCGTATTACAGGCAGGAAGTAATTCAGACAAGCCTTCATCACGCAGCATAACGTCGGCAAAAAACAAGTGGTGATTCACCACTACGATATCCGCCATTAACGCTTGCTTACGCGCTTCCATTACAAAACATTTTTTATAGTTTGGACATTCGGAACCCAGGCAGTTATCTCGGGTTGAAGTCACATGCTGCCAAATGGCAGCCATTTCAGGTACTTCACTCAAACCACTTTTGTCACCACTTTTAGTGATGTTGGCGTAGCGTTCTATTTTTTGTAGATACTGGATCTCGTCACGATTGATAAAACTCAAATGCGTATCCTGCAGGCTCTTTTCTAAGTGATAATGACAAATATAATTAGCCCGCCCTTTTAATAATGCAACCGTAACCGGCATTTTAAGTGCTGCGCGCAATGTTGGAATGTCACGATTAAATAATTGATCTTGTAGCGTCTTTGTTCCTGTGGAGATGATTACTTTGCCACCTGCTAACAAGGCTGGCACCAAATAGGCGAAAGTTTTACCTGTTCCAGTGCCTGCTTCAGCAACCAGAACCTCGTTCTTGGCGATCGCTGCTGCAATAGCTTGCGCCATTTCTAATTGTTGCGAACGCGCACGAAACCCCGTAATGTGATTAGAAAGTACGCCATCGGATGAGAAAATGGAATCAATATCAAGCATAGAATCAGATCTGCTAAAATTCCAAGGCTATACACACATCACAATTTATTGGGAATGATATCTTCGGGTAAGATTGAAATAATTAGAATGAAACAATAAAAATTCGGGATATCAATAAGCACAACATGTAACTTACGGGATGAATAAATTCATTAGAAACTATCCAAAAGAAAAAGCTATTCAGTAATGATGGCCAAGGTCAACGATTATCTGAATGTGCGGAATTTTTAGCGCGCATTCGTCTGATTTCCTTCGGATCTATTATCAGCGGGCGATAAATTTCGATTCTGTCGTTAGAATGTAATTGCGTATCCAACCGCACAAATTTTCCAAAAATCCCCAACTTGTTATTGGCTAGATCAATTTCTGGGAATTGCTGCAAAATATCGGAAATTGTTAGTGCTTGCTCAACCGTACAACCCAACGGTACAGTGATTTTTTTCAGAACTTGAATATTCGACAGCGCATAGGCAATTTCAATCTGAAGCACCGCAGTCATTTCTTGCCGTAGATTTCTTCCGCCCGGTCAATAAAAGATTCGACAAAGCTATTCGCGATCATGTGAAACACCGGCCCCACTAGTTTCTCCAGGATTTTATTTGAAAAAGTGTAGTGCAAGCGGAATTTTATCTTGCAGGCATTATCGGATAATGGAACAAACTGCCAGTAACCATCCAGATGCTCAAAGGGGCCATCCAGCAAGCTCATTTCAATCAAGTCGGGTGGAAAGCGCTTATTTTTAGTGGTAAAGCTATGTCGGATATGATGATAGTCAATCTTAACTGTAGCATGCGTGGTTACTTCATCTTGCGGATCTACCGAGGTGCCACCGCACCACGGAAGGAATTTTGGATATTCCTCAACATTATCGACTAATACAAACATTTGACTGGCTGAATATTCAACCAAAACTGATTTTTCTATTTCTGCCATAAAGTAAATCAACCCGTATCAATGAGGAAACACCGAAAAACTGATAAAATATGCCTAACTTTAGCCATTCCTGTTGCTTAATTCCTGTATGAGTATAGTACAAAACAAAAAAGCTTTTCACGATTATTTCATCGAGGAAAAATACGAAACAGGCTTAGTGCTGGAAGGATGGGAAGTCAAATCCATACGCGATGGTCGGGTTCAGCTAAAAGAAGCTTATGTCATTATTCGAAACAGCGCGTTATATCTCATTGGCAGCCATATTAGTCCGCTTAAGACCGCCTCCACGCATATTAACCCTGATCCGGTGCGCACACGTAAATTATTGCTGCACGCAGAACAAATCAGACGACTTATCGGTAAAGTCGAACGCGCAGGATATACTCTGGTTCCATTGGATATGCACTATAAAGCAGGCAGGATCAAACTGGAAATAGGCTTAGCCAAAGGCAAGAAACAACATGATAAGCGCGAATCCGAGAAAGAAAAAGAATGGGAGCGTACTAAACAACGCTTGATGCGTGCAAAATAAAACAATTCACTATAATTCATCGATTTAATTTTATTTAATAACTTTTACGATTATGCAAAAACCTATTGCGACTTGGTTGCTTATTTGTTGTGTCATGGTATTTGCCATGATAGTGGTTGGTGGCGTTACGCGGTTAACTGATTCAGGACTCTCGATTGTCGAGTGGCAACCTATCGTGGGCACCATGCCTCCAATCACGCAGGAAGATTGGGATGTGCTGCTTGAGAAATACCGCTCTTCCCCTCAGTATCAAAAAATTAATAAAGGTATGAGTGTTGACGAATTTAAAAATATTTTCTGGTGGGAATACTTTCATCGTCTGTTGGGGCGGCTTATCGGTATAGTATTTTTTGTCCCTTTTGTTTATTTCCTGGTTAAGAAAAGTATTGATCGATCCCTAGGGATCAAGTTGACAGGTATATTTATTCTGGGAGGATTACAGGGATTTATGGGATGGTACATGGTCATGAGCGGATTGGTTAACGATCCGCATGTCAGTCAGTATCGGCTCACCGCGCATCTTGGGCTGGCCTTTGTGATTTTTGCCGCAATGTTCTGGGTTGCTCTGGGTTTACTCACACCACAAAGTGAATACTCCAGCCTCAACGAAAAAATTCAAAGTTTGCGAAGATTCTCCTATAGCCTCACGTCATTAATTTTTATCATGATCCTGTCCGGCGGTTTTGTTGCTGGTATTCGTGCTGGCTTAGCTTATAACACCTTCCCGTTAATGAATGGGCATTTGATTCCGCCAGATCTCTTCATCCTGGAGCCGTGGTATCGAAATTTTTTTGATAACATCACCACAGTACAATTTGACCACCGATTGATTGCATGGCTATTAGCTTTTTTAGTCCCGCTATTTTGGTTCAAAGCACGCAAAGCTGAACTTTCAGGTACTACACGCCTTGCTTGTAATCTTTTTTTAATAATGCTGGTAGTGCAAATCAGCTTAGGTATCACAACATTATTACAGGTGGTGCCGATCCATCTGGCAGCTTCCCATCAGGGTGGCGCAGTATTGCTATTTGCAGCATCGTTATGGGTCAGTCACCGCTTCCGTGACATATCAAAAGTCGGGCAGGTTTGATTAACCAACTTTTATCTGCCGGTTAAAGGGCCTCAAACACTCCTGCTGCTCCCATGCCGCTACCAATGCACATAGTCACCATGCCGTACTTCTGCTTATGGCGTCGCAATCCATGCAGCAATGTGGCTATCCGGATTGAACCCGTTGCCCCTAACGGATGACCCAATGCAATTGCACCGCCCAGAGGATTTACTTTATTGCGATCCAGTTCCAGATCACGTATCACGGCAAGGCTCTGCGCCGCAAATGCTTCATTTAACTCAATCCAATCCAAATCAGCCTGTTTGATTCCGGTTTGTGCGAGCACTTTGGGAATGGCTTTGATCGGGCCGATACCCATAATCTCAGGTGGCACACCTGCGACCGAAAATCCAATGAATCGTCCTAACGGGGACAGATTAAAACGTTGCATCGCAGCCTCACTCATCAGGACCACTGCTCCGGCACCATCTGACATTTGCGAGCTATTTCCCGCAGTCACCGAACCTTTGGCAGCAAAAACCGGTCTCAATTTAGCCAATGTATCCAGGTTGGTATCGGCTCGCGGTCCTTCGTCATTGTTTTTGACGATAACTTTTTCACGCACGTTATGCGTAACCAAATTAGGACGCTTCTCGTCTACCGGATAAGGTGCTATTTCCTGTTGAAACTCACCAGATTCGATGGCTTTTATGGCACGTTGATGACTGGTCAGGGCAAATTCATCCTGATCTTCGCGTGATACTTTCCACTGCTCGGCCACTTTTTCAGCAGTCATGCCCATGCCATAAGCGATCGCCACATTTTCTTCATGTTGAAACATCATTGGATTCATGGAAACTTTGTTGCCCATCATCGGTACCATGCTCATACTTTCAGTACCGCCCGCAATCATCACGTCGGCTTCTCCGAGACGAATACGATCCGCAGCCAAAGCGACCGACTGCAGGCCCGAGGCACAAAAGCGATTGACTGTCATGCCAGCCACGCTATTGGGCAAACCTGCTAATAACAGCGCCACGCGCGCAACATTGATGCCCTGCTCTGCTTCCGGCATGGCACAACCGACAATCACATCATCAATCGCTGTCGGATCTAGCCCCTCACATTGTTTCATCACCGCACGCAACACATGCACCAGCATGTCATCAGGGCGTACATTTTTGAACATGCCGCGCGGCGCTTTTCCCACCGGAGTACGTACAGCAGCTACAATATAGGCTTCTTGAGTTTGCTTAGTCATAGGATTCTCCGTGAGTCGTAATATCAGTTTCTAAGTGGTTTACCGGTTTTCAGTGTATGTGCGATACGCGCCTGGGTTTTTTCAGTTGCCAGCAACTCCATGAAGGCTGCCCGCTCCAGCTCCAGGAACCAATCTTCATCGACCAAACTGCCGGGTGTTAAATCACCGCCACACATGACATGAGCTACTTTACTGGCAATCAGATAGTCATGCTCGGAAATAAAATCACCTTCGCGCAGATTAACCAACTGACTTTTGATCGTTGCAATACCAGCGTTCCCTGCCACTGGAATTTCCCACGCACGCAATGGCGGACGATAGCCGGTTTCTGCTAACGCCAGTGCCTGTGCTTTAGCCACATACAATAATTCAAAACGATGCATCACCACAGTATCGGCAAGACGCAAATAGCCGAGATCTTTTGCTTGCTCCGCGCTTTTCGCCAGTTCTGCCATCGCCACAGTCTGAAAATAATATTTGAGTGATGGAAAAGGATCGCCGTCTTTGGCATTTTGTGCCGCTCTCATGGCGAATTCCTTACATCCACCTCCCGCGGGCAATAATCCAACGCCAGTTTCCACCAAACCAATATAACTTTCCAATGTTGCTACAGCACGGTCACAATGCATGACAAATTCGCATCCGCCACCCAACGCTAAGCCATCCACGGCGGCAACTGTCGGAATCATCGAATAGCGTAGCGCTTGCGAAGCTTGTTGAAACTGTTTGATCATTCCTTCCACTTCTGCCAGTTTCTTAGCCATCAACGCATCAGCAAGATCCAATTCTCGTGCCACTTGCAGCACTGTGGCTTGCGCTGATTTCTTGAATTTTTTCAAGAATGACTGAAATGCAGTGGGTGGCGGCGGTGCACTAACACCATGCTGTGCGCCCGACTTGGGTCCCCCTGCGGCTTTCTGCAAATTAGCGCCAGCAGAAAACGGTGGTTCTGTCTGCCAGATCACCAGGGCACGCCAATCTTTTTCAGCCTCCTTGATTGCTTGTTGCACACCTTCCAGTACATCTATGCCAATCGTGTGCATTTTGCTCTTGAAACTGAGTATGGCAATACCATCACCGCTATGCCACATCCTTACGGCATCGGTCTCAAATATGGTTTTTCCATATACCACTTCTTCACCCACCAATCGATCAGGAAACAGTTGGCGTTGATATACGGGCAGTACGGAGCGCGGTTGCAGTTCCCCGGAGGAAGGAGCAAAAGAACCTTGGCTGGTATGCACGCTTTGCGTATCGCTTGCGGCAATTGCCGTTACCCATTGCGGCAATGGCGCTTGGCTCATGCTTTTACCAGCGGCGATATCTTCCTGAATCCAGGTGGCAATTTGCTTCCATCCCGCTGCTTGCCAAATTTCAAACGGCCCTTGATTCCAGCCAAATCCCCAACGCACTGCCAGATCGAGATCACGTGCATTATTCGCAATTGCTTCCAATTGCACCGCGCAATAATGAAACAAATCGCGGAATATAGACCACAAAAACTGCGCTTGCGGCTGCTGACTATTGCGTAGCGCAGCAAATTTTTCTGTAGGAGTGCTGTATTTCAACAGTCGCTTCAGTTCTTCATCCACTTCACCTGCAGACACACGATATGTTTGCGATAGCAAATCAAACACATGAATCTCATTTTTTATTTTCTGATACACCCCGCGCTTGACCTTCTCACCCAGCGCGCCCTTATCAATCAGGCCTTGCAACCAATCCGGCACCGCAAAATAGCGATGCCAGGGATCACCTGGTAACGTATCGCGCATTGTATTGATAACATGCCCTAGAGTATCCAAACCAACGATATCCGTGGTGCGGAATGTTGCGCTTTTAGGACGCCCAATCAAGGAGCCCGTCAGTGCATCGACCAGATCAAACCCAAAATTAAATTCTCGCCCATGATGCATGGTCGCTAACAGCGAAAACACGCCGATACGATTGGCAATGAAATTGGGGGTGTCTTTGGCACGTATCACGCCCTTGCCCAGATCAGTTACCAAAAATTCTTCTAGATGATCAAGCATAGTCGCATCGCTGGTTTGGCAGGGAATCAACTCGACCAGATGCATATAGCGTGGTGGGTTAAAAAAATGTATACCGCAGAAACGGTGCCGCAATGCTTCTGGAAAAGCTTCTGCCAGTTGATTGATCGATAGTCCTGAGGTATTACTGGCAAAAATCGTATGTTCACCCAGATAAGGCGCAACCTTGGTGTACAGATCACGTTTCCAATCCATCCGTTCGGCAATCGCTTCGATCACCAGATCACAGTCTTTGAGCTGATCCAGATGTTGATCATAATTCGCCGGTTGAATGCAGGTGGCTTTGGTTTTGATCGATAGCGGAGCAGGCTCTTGCTTTTTAAGCTTCTCCACCGCCTTAATGACATTGGCATTGGGATTATCCGCGTCGCTCGACAACTCAAACAACAAAGTTTCGATGTTGGCATTGACCAGATGCGCAGCAATCTGCGCGCCCATCACTCCAGCCCCCAGTACCGCCGCCTTGCGCACTAAAAAACGTTGATCACTCAATTTCGCCTCCTGCTTGATCCGGTTATGGAATAAGACACTGTTTGTATCGATCGTGGCTGAAAGAGTACAAGCATGAGACCTAAAGCGCAAGCTTGTTTGTTTTTGAAGCTAGGAACAATACCTGCAGTACTTTACGTCATCAGCGCCTGAACTTAAAAACTGTTCTCGTGAAACTTTAACTCCAGATAAGCGCAAATTGCTCAGCATCAAAACCTACGGTTGCACGGTCGCCATCGGTAATCAGTGGTCTTTTGATCAGACGACCATTGCCAGCAAGCATCGTAAGTATCTCTCGGCCAGATAATGCGGGCAATTGCTCCTTGATTTTTAATTCGCGGTACTGCACCCCACTGGTATTAAATAGCTTGTTCAGTGAGACATTGGCACGCTCAGCAATAGCGGCAAGCTCTTTTGCATTCGGCGGATTTTCGGTGATATCAATGAAATCGTAATCAATTTCGGCCTGCTGTAAAAATTGTTCCGCTTTGCGGCAGGTGCCGCACTGCTTATAGCCATAAAATTTGAGCATAATCGTTATAACTCACTGCGTATAAGATAATTATTCGCCACCTTTCGGCCCCCAGAAAACCACCCAGGTAGAAAAATCCGATGAGAAATTCTCAAAGCGATGCTCGACATAAGCCGCAACAAAAAATACCATACCGGGTTCAAATGAGTGACGTTCGCCCGCCACTACAATCTCGCCATGACCGGAATAAATGAAATACAGCTCATCCTGATCATGTGGGGTTTGTATGTCGGTGTCCTTGGGTGCATAAACTTCAACCGACATGGTGCCATGCGCAAATGCCAGCGTAAAAGGCTCGCCCGAGGGCCACTCCGCACTTGCTTTGCCGGGTATACGTTGCATCAGTTCCGATAATGCTGCCTTCATCATGTCTCTATCACCTCACATTCTATTAAAACTGTGCTTTTAAACAGCATGACAAGTATAAGGGATCACGGTAATCGATACCACCAATCGTGGCGCTGATACGGTACGCCAGTGATCATTCCGACGCATTCAACCGATGCTCCATCCATTGCAGGATATTCCTCATAAGCGCAGTACGCGCAGGCTCTTTTAAAAATAAATGCTGGTGATATTCAAAATTGGGAAACATCAGAATTTCGTTATCAGGTTGATGCTGTAAAGTCGCATGAGCAAAATCCTTGCTGCCCCATGCTGGCGTGATCGGATCATGTTCCGAATACACCAGATAATAAGGTATTGTGAATTGCGCCATATGGCGACGGAAATGCACAATCTCCGCTTCAATGCCTTTCACGAAACGCAGCAAAGTGCGACGGACAATCCAGCCATCAGCGCGTAAACGCGCTTTTTCTTCTTCACTATCGGTCAAATAAACCTGCACCCAATCCGGGGATACCGGTGACAGAAAGCTTCGTAAGCCAAGCCAGGATGTCATTTCAAACAGACCATCCAGGAGTGGCACAGTCACTAGCGCTAATGCCTGGTTAAAAATCAACAAAGGTAAGGGTTCATCCTGGGGGTGCAAGAAATGTGTTTCGGCATGAAAAGACAGTTTGATCAACGGATTCGCCACCCAACCACGCCAACCTGGCGGCTCACTAACCGCAAACGCAGGAGCCAGAAAAATGACCCCGCGCACGCGTCTGAACAGATCAACCTCATTATGAAGTTGTATCAAGTAAGAGGCCGTCACCAACGCACCCAAACTATGCGCAACGATAAATAATGGACGCCCCGGCTTGCCCTCTTTGTCGCACTGCGTAATAGTTTCTCTAAGCACCCGATCCAGATTGCGTCGAAGTGGTTTCAAGTCCTTCAACGTCGTTTGCGCTAGGTAAGCATCGCTGACTTCTTGTCTACTTGCACCGCTCACTAACGCCAAATCTGCCTGTCGCAATACCGGATTGGACAACCCATGCGCATAATGATCAAAACCTGCAACCATAAACTGCTGGGCAAAGTAACGCGCCACCTCGCCATAGCGTCCGATATGCTCGTTCATGCCGTGTACTAATAATATACAAGCAGGGGCTTTAGCGGAATCCTGAGGAGAAAGCGTTCGCAGTATCGTTGGCCCATCACCATCGGACGAATCAATTCGAACTTCTTTCCCCCAGCGAGGATAAGGCTCATTGGCGAATTTTTGATGTACACAGCCGGATAGCGGCACCAGAAACAAAACCATACCTGTCAAAATCATCACTTGGCCAAACCAGCGAACAGCCTGTATTGGTTGCCGCTCTAATTTACGGGATAATTGCATACACAAAAAATTTTAAACGGTATACCATGAATCTTAATCAATACGCTTTCCAATATCTGCTAATGACCGATTGAACAATTATTTGCAGAATTCTTATCCATCTTGCGTTGAAGTTTCTATTAATTCCATATTTAACAGAAAAACTGTCTATGATTGTACAACGATCGATACGATTTAAATGGATACTCAAAATTGATGGATGGAATATTCTGTTTTTCCTTGTCTATGGGTATCTCGTCTGTGCATTAAATGCACGTTCGTATTTTGAAAACTTGACTTTTCCAGATGCAGAAATCAGTGTGTTTGGAATCGCCGTAGCAATTTTATTGGGTTTCCGGAATAACGAAGCCTATAATCGATACTGGGAAGCCCGAATTGCCTGGGGTAGCCTGACAAATGCTTCAAGGAATTTTACCACTCAGGTAATGGGATACATTCGCTATCCAAATTCGCAGATGCCAGCACCTCAAGAAACCATAGCAAACATTCATACTGAAGTCATCTATCGGCACCTGGCTTTTTTAAACGCCCTTCGCTTGCAATTGCGGCACGAGGAAACCTGGCAAGAACTGAAACCTTTTTTGTCCGATTCAGAATATCAAGGACTGAATAAGGCGACTAATAAAGCAACGCAATTGAATCATCGACAAGCGCAGCGGTTAAAAGAGCTTCATACGGCGGGATGGATTGGCGAACACGCTTATATCTTCGGATTGATGGAATCGATCAAAGCATTTTTTGCTGCTCAGGGCAGTTGCGAGCGAATCAAAACCACGCCATTACCCCGTCAATATGGATTTTTTACCAAATCCTTCGTCTGGGTTTTTGTGCTATTACTCCCATTAGGATTGGTCCAACACCTCGGATGGGGGACTTTGCCGATTTATGTGATCCTGGCTACAATTTTCACAATTACTGAACGTATTGGACAACGCACCGAAGAACCCTTTGAACGAAAAATGGAAGATGTGCCAATGTCCGCCATTTGCCGTAATATTGAAATTGACTTAAAACAACAACTGGGAGAAACTTCCATCCCTGCACCACTCGAACCGGAAGATGGCGTACTGATGTAATCCCTATTCTCGATTATCGATTATCGATTATCGAGGTAAAATTGGATCACATTTCTTCACCCATTGCAGAATTAACATCAAAATCCAGTTTAAACTGATCTTAATGTGCTTGCTTCATTTTTTAATCAACTCCCCACAGTATCCGCATGGGTCAGGGCCAATCAAACCCCCAATGGTGCCGATCTGTGCAGCACCTGCACCATTGTCGCACTGCATGCAGTGGCATACACGGATTGATCATCCTGCATCCCCAAGCCATTTAGATAACAATGATCTTCTGTGCAAGCTTGGTGATAAAAGGCGGCCTAAATGGGCGCAAATCTTCATACTATTTTGATGAAAAAGATCTATGTGCCTGTGTCTCCACTACATCATGCAAATTTAAGTCATCGGTCATGTGCGCTTGACTCGACACGTACAAACGGTCACTGCCTTGGTGTAGCTCACCCTTAACCAATCGGCCACTTTCCTTGCGCCCGATTAATCATCAATTGGTCTGATAGGTGGCAAATGCGAGGCGGATTTGCACGCTATCCAGCCACTGATAAAGATGCTGAGTGCCTTGCATGGCAACTGCAGATGGAGTGCTGGGAATCGATGGTTGTTGTGTCATGGATTGTCGTTCACTGCAGTGAACGCAATGCATACAAGCGATTCATTTTGGTTAATTAACTAAAATCTCCGTACCGTGAACGTTTTTTCCTGTTAAACATGGGAAGAACAAAGCCCAGAAATATCCCGCCGCATAATACGAGGGCTCCGGCAATAAACCAATCCTTCTGGTTGTGGTTTTCCAGTTCACGGTTTTCCAGTTGCAATGCAATGAGGCGCTCTTCGATTGTAGCTAACTTTTCATGCAATTCCTTGTTTTCCTCGTCAATAAGCAGCACATTGGCGGATGTTTGTTTGATGGATTCCATTTGCTCCACTAACCGGTTGTTCTCGCTTTCGAGTGTTTTCAAACGCTTTTGCGAACTTTCATATTCATCCTTGACAGTTTTTAACTGGGTGCGTACTGAACCTTCATCCACATTTGCCAAGTCGATCTGTTTGAGCATTTTTCCCAGTTGAGACCTAGCATCAGGTTCCGGGCTCAAATAACGACTCAGTATCCAGCCTTCCATGTCATTGGCAATTTTGACGCGCGTATGCCCGGTTTCTGCATCATCTTCCAGAACCTCGACAGGTGTTCCACTTTTCAACATTCTGAGGATCGCATGACTAAGGGTGGGGCCCCGGCGAAAAGTTACCTCCAATTGATCCGATACGTATCGGGTTTCGGCAGAAATTGAGACAGAATAAGGAAAACAGACAAAAAGGCAAATTAATAGAACAACATATTTATTTTTCTTCATAAAATTTATATGATTGGTTCAAAAATTATACAAGACCTGATTAGGCCAGATTTAAAACAGGCAAATAACGCTAATAAGTTCTGGCTTTGGGCGGGAAAGATTCAACCGTCAGCGGTTTGAGCCGCACTGGCTTGTAATCCAGTCGATTGTTTTCACTAAAAAATAATGTATGTTTTAACCATTTGACATCATCCCTTTTTGGATAATCATCACGCGCATGGGCGCCACGGCTTTCGCGCCTTGCTTCCGCCGATATCATCGTAGCAATGGCCACTTCTTTTAAGTTATCCAGTTCAAGTGCTTCAATTCGTGCGGTATTAAATATTTTACTTTTATCCTTGATTTCTGTGCGCCCTACTTGCTCACCGACCTCGAGAATTTTCTCTACGCCTTTCTGCAGCATGTCTTCAAAGCGAAAAACACCGCAGTAGGTTTGCATGGTCTTGGCCAAAGCGGCATGAACTTGTGCAACACCTTCGCCATTCTGCTGACTTTCCAATCGCGCCAGTCGATTCAGCGTCTCATCTGCAGCATCCTCTGGCAGCGGCTTATGATGCGAATGCGCTTTCAGGTCTTCAATAATTTGATTGGCGGCCGCACGGCCAAATACGACAAGATCGAGCAATGAATTCGTGCCCAGGCGATTGGCGCCGTGCACCGATACACAAGCACATTCACCGACTGCGTAAAAACCGGAGACGATTTCTTCCGGGCCGGTTTTGTACGGCGCAACGACCTGACCCACATAATTGGTAGGAATGCCGCCCATCATGTAATGCGCGGTGGGCACGACCGGAATCGGTTCATTAATGGGGTCGGCATGGGCAAATTTAATCGCCAGTTCACGGATGCCCGGCAGCCGGGTTTTGATAATTTCAGCTCCCAAGTGATCAAGTTTTAGCAATAAATGATCGCTCTCTTCACCGCAACCACGTCCGTCCTTCATTTCCGTAGTCATGGCGCGTGATACCACATCGCGGCTGGCCAAATCCTTAGCATTAGGCGCATAACGTTCCATAAAACGCTCGCCAGTCTTGTTCAGTAAATAACCGCCCTCGCCTCGCACCGCTTCGCTGATCAAAACGCCCACACCGTACACGCCCGTGGGATGAAATTGCCAGAACTCCATATCTTCCAATGGAATTCCGGCTCGTGCAGCCATACCCAGGCCATCGCCGGTATTAATCAATGCATTGGTGCTGGCCTGAAAAATCCGTCCACCGCCACCTGTGGCGAACAAAGTTGCCCGCGCCTGCAATACCAGAATTTCCCCGGTTTCCATTTCCAGCGCAGTGACACCCAATACATCGCCCTGTTCGTCACGAATCAGATCCAACGCCATCCATTCAATAAAAAATTGCGTGTTGGCGCTCACATTACGTTGATACAGCGTATGCAACAGCGCATGACCAGTACGATCAGCTGCTGCACATGAACGCGTAGCTTGTGCACCGCCAAAATTTTGCGATTGCCCACCAAATGGACGTTGATAGATTTTGCCATTCTCCAGGCGATCAAACGGCATGCCAAAATGCTCCAGCTCATACGCCACTTCGTTGGCATGACGACACATGAATTCAATGGCATCCTGATCGCCCAGATAATCTGATCCTTTTACGGTATCGTACATATGCCAATGCCAATTGTCTTCCGTCACATTACCTAGTGACGCGGCAATTCCGCCTTGCGCCGAAACAGTGTGGGACCGAGTGGGAAATACCTTGGATAACACCGCCACTTTCAGACCTGCTTCGGACAGCTGTAGTGCCGCCCGCATGCCGGCGCCCCCTGCTCCTACAATGACCACATCAAACTTTCTTACGATTAACGTCACATTAACTCCACAATATTTCTGCAGTCCAGACTAGATAAAACAGCAAAGCAGTTACTACCGCAATTTGCATCATTAAGCGAATTGACATGGAATGAACGTAGTCCATAAGCACATTGCGTACACCCACCCAGGCATGCCAGAAAACACAAATAAAGAACATAAAAGTCGCGATGCGCAACCATTGAGACTGGAATAGACCTTTCCATCCTGCATAATCTTGTGGAACAACAACCACCAACACTCCTGCTAACACAATCAGATAAATTGTCATCAGAATGGCAGTCACCCGCTGAGCTAGCCAATCCTTCGCGCCATAGTGCGCGCCGGTAACGGCAAGTCTGGATTGCCTTACCATAGCATTAACCCCGCCAATATGGTTAACACGAACCCCGCGATCAATACTAATTTGCTTCCTGCTCGCGCCTGTTCCAACTTGATTCCTACTTGTATATCCAGTAACAAATGGCGGATGCCGGCACATAAATGATGCAGAAAAAACCAGAGTGGTAGCAATAACAGCAGTTTGACTATCGGATTATTGAGAGAGCCTTGCAGAATCTCAAAACTTTGTGGAGATTGTAGCAATAGCTGCAAACCGCATAGCAGCAGTGGGATGCCCGGAAAGAATAGCAATACACCGCTGACACGATGCAGAATCGAAACCACAGAAGGCATGGGGTGTCTGAACTCAAGCAAATTCAGATATTTGGGACGTTTATGATGTAATTTTTCTTCCATGCGAGAAATTCTTGAGTAGAAAATACTGTCGCCAGAGTTAAGCTTACACGCTGAAGATAGGGGCCAAGTTTAGTCTGTTATGGTTTCTGACACAAGCCATATGACAGCCGAGCCAGCCCATACTACTCCGAAATGATTGGAATCTTATAAAGAATAAAACAGCAGGAACAATTACGATCTTGCAGATGCAGCGAAAAAGAAAGTGATAAGGTACGGTTTAGGTATACTTAAAAAGTATTTTGGATTCGTTTCTAACCGCGTAACGACATTTCTTTTTATTCACAATTAAATTGACGAGCATTATCATGCGGCCTGTCTTAAAAAGAATAGCCTTTATTACAACATTATTATTGCTACTCAGCGGTTGCAGCATGGTGCGTCTGAGTTATGATCAAGGGCCACGGCTTGCCTGGTGGTGGCTGGATGGCTACGTCGATTTTGATCGCGAACAAGCGCCATACGCCAAGCAGGCGATTCAGCAGTGGTTTATCTGGCATCGCACGGCACAGCTTCCGGAATATGTTGATTGGCTAGCCACCGTGCGCGGTCAGATCGACGGCCCATTGACGTCAACCCAAATTTGTCATTGGTCCAACGAACTGCAAAACATTATCGCTCCCGCCTTTGATCAGGCTGTGCAACTGAGTACACCCGTAGTATTGCGCTTAGGTGAAGCGCAGTGGCAGCATCTCGAACAACGCTATACCAAAAGCAATGCCGAACTGCGCCGTGACTATCTGCAACCAGATCTTGAGGATCGTCGACAGGCATCGATCAAGAGAACTGTCAAACGCATCGAAAACCTATACGGCAGCATTGACAAAACACAACGGCATTTAATCGATACCAGCATCGAAGCCTCGCCTTTCAATCCCGAAATCTGGATGATCGAACGTCAGCGCCGGCAACAAGAAACATTGAAAGTGCTGCGTCAGTTCGCCTCTGAATCCGCCACACCCGAACAGATCATTAGCTCATTACAGAATTTGATCGAACATACGCACCGTTCCGACGATCCGGACTATCGTGCTTATCAGTTGAAGCTCTCTGAATATACCTGCGATTTCATCGCACGTATGCATAATAGCGCCACCCCACTCCAGCGCCAGCATGCGCATGACAAATTAAAGAAATGGGAAACGGATTTACGTGCACTGATGGTGGCGGATCGCATGCATACGGCGCTGGAGTAGCAATGTTACGCATCTTCTTTACAATCTAAAGCACAGTTGATTTAGCATCCACGCATCACTTTCCTGTATGAAATCACAATTATTGCCATGACTTACACGATATCTTAGCTAAGCAACCAATTCTCACCTCAATAAATTCTATGGCCGCCTACAACAACTCCTACCCCCTCACATACCACCGATGAATAACTGATTTATTTTTCACCTCCTTCTTTCACATTGTTTGATCTTCGGAAAAAGCGGGGTAATTCACCGCAATTCTTTCATTTATGGTTAAAGGACACGTCATCTTCGCCGATAGCTAAAAGTCGTGATAGCTAAAGCGATATTGTCGCGTGGTAATTGCCTTACTGTCGGTAGCTTTCGCACTCAAGCTAACCCAGGGTATAAAAAATGAAAACCTGGGATTGGTTTTTAAGTTACACGATATTGAATCAGTAAATACTAGGAGACGTTATGGGCAAATTTGTGAACGGTGAGTTTTTAGTTCAGTTTTCTTCAAGCTTTACTCAGAAAGAGAAAGTTACTTTATTACGCAAAAACGGCGCTGAATTTGTTCATGATGCACCATCACCCGATCATGGGCCAACGCTGGCCAGGATTAACACCCACAAGGCGCTGGAATCAGTAATGGATGCGTTAGCAATCCAACCCGGTGTTGAGTTTGTGCAACATAACTGGATTCTTTCCAATCAATCTATAAGCAACGATTCCTATTACACTAACGGAAACCTTTGGGGCATGTACGGAGACGCATTATCACCAACAAATAATTACGGCAGCCAAGCCAATGAAGCCTGGAACAACGGTTTTATCGGAACCACAAAAACCGTTGTGGGCGTCATTGATACGGGCATCGACTACACACATCCGGACCTTTACTTAAATATCTGGATCAATCAAAAAGAAATTAGCAATACACTGCGCTCAGCTTTAACCGATGTTGATCAGGACGGCACATTCAGTTTTATCGATCTGAATCATGCGGCAAATGTTTCTTATGTCAATGATTTTAATAATAATAGTCGCATTGATGCTGGCGATTTGCTGGCGGATTCCCGCTGGAAAGGCGGTGATGATTTGGACAATAATGGCTATATTGATGATATTGTCGGCTGGGATTTTGTTAATAACGATAACAATCCATTTGATGATGTAAACCATGGAACCCATGTCGCAGGAACTATCGGTGCCACTGGCGGAAACGGCAGCGGTGTTTCTGGTGTGAACTGGAATGTTCAGATGCTGGCACTTAAAGCGCTGGGTCCCTCTGGGGGGACTTCCTTATCGACGACGGCTGCAATTGATTATTACACGAATGCCAGTCTGGCTTCTGGCACCGGCCAGCATTTTGTCGCCACAAATAATTCGTGGGGCGGCGGTGGATATTCTCAGAGTAATTATGATGCTGTCATCCGTTCAGCACAGGCAGGCAGTCTTTTTGTCGCAGCTTCAGGAAATAGCAGTTTAAATACGGACACCCGTGCAAATTATCCTTCCAACTTTAACACGACAGCGGCGGCAGGTTACGATTCGGTTATATCAGTTGCAGCGTTGACCAGTTCTGGAACGCTGGCTTCTTTCTCAAATTACGGCAAATCCACAGTCGACCTGGCAGCACCGGGACAAAGCATTTATTCCACTGTACCGGGCGGTGGATATGCTTCTTTTCAAGGCACATCCATGGCTGCACCACACGTAACAGGAGCTTTAGCACTATACGCCTCTGCTCTTCCTAATATCACGCCACAACAATTGCGTGACTCCTTGCTAAACACGGTTATCCCAACCGATGCTTTGACAACGACTACAGTTACCGGTGGACGCTTAGATATTGGCACGTTGATCGCCGGCGCACCGCCACCACCGGGCGTTATCGTCAGTGGCGGAACCTATTCCGGCACGACTAAAAATAACATTATGAATGCTGGTGCGGGCAATGATGTTCTTTATGGTTTAGCCGGCAATGATATGCTGAATGGCTTGGCTGGAAACGATATTTTGGACGGTGGAGCAGGCAGTGACAAGCTTCATGGTGGAGAAGGATCCGATGTTTATCTTACAGTATTAGCCACAGATCATAAAGTCGCAGAATTTTTTGACTATGGCACTTCAGGAATGGATGAGGTGCGATTTGCCGCAACCACCAAAGGTACACTGACACTATATCCAGGTGATATTGGCATTGAGCGCATTGTGATCGGTACTGGGATCGGAGTCAATGCGATTACATCGGCTGTGACAGCACTTAATGTCAATGCCGGCGCGGTGTTAAACGCGCTGACCATTACCGGTAATGCCGGCAACAATATAATCACCGGCACTGCTTATACTGATCAATTCGATGGCGGCAATGGTTCTGATATTTACATTATTAACTCAGCTGCACACCACTTGGCTGCAGAAATCGCTGATAGTGGATTGAATGGTATCGACGAAGTTCGTTTCGCTGCTACTACAGCAAGTACATTAACTTTGTTTTCCAGCGATACCGGGATCGAACGTATAGTTATCGGTACCGGAACGACTGTAACTGCTGTTTCAACTGGGGTTATTGCGATCAATGTCAATGCAGCTGATGTTACAAACGCATTAACACTCATTGGCAATGCGGGCGCAAATATCCTTACCGGCACAGCACAAGCTGATATTATCGATGGAAAAGCAGGTATTGATATACTGGATGGTCGGAATAATTCGGATGTTTATTTTATTAGTGTTGCCTCGCAACATACCGCAGCAGAAATAAATGACACCGGCATTAGCGGTACTGACGAAGTAAGATTTGCAACAAAATCTGCGAGTACTTTAACCCTGTATGCCGGTGACACAGGCTTGGAGCGTATTGTGATTGGCACGGGAGATATGGTAAATGCAGTTACTACGGCAAAAACTGCTGCCAACATTAATGCCGCAGCAGTCACGAACGGATTGACACTTATTGGCAACAATGGCGCCAATATATTAACTGGTACTGCATTTAACGACACATTTAGTGGCAATAATGGCAATGACACCATTACGGGCGGTAGTGGTGCAGATAAATTTGTCTTCGACTATGCTCCGAATAGCTCAACCAACCGAGACATCCTTGTCGACTTCCAAAGCGGGGTTGATATTATGCAATTTAGTTTGTCTCTATTTACCGGATTAGGTGTTAGTCCGGGCACTCTGAGTACGCAGCAATTTTGGTCAGGTGCTGGTGTGGTCGCGGCACATGATGCCGATGACAGGATCATATACAACACCACAACGGGTATTCTGTATTACGATGCCGACGGCCTGGGAAGCACCGCCGCTTTACAGGTTGCGCTCATGGGAACAGCTGTTCATCCAAATTTAAACTACAGTGACTTTCAAATGATTTGAAATTAATTTTAGTTGGTTATTCTTGCATGCACGCTTTATAATTCGCACGCATTAAATAACCTAATCGCAGGATGATCAGTATAAAATTATTGACTGAGCATTCTTTCTAAAATGGCATGAACCCAAATCTGAGTCAGCTGCAACCCTATCCATTTCAAAAACTTCGGATATTAATTGAGGGTATAACACGTAACGCTGCATTGAGCCCGATTGATCTTCAGATTGGCGAACCCAAGCATGCAACACCTGATTTTATCCGCCAAGCAATAGCAAATAATCTCGATGGTTTGTCGACATACCCAACTACATTAGGATTACCGATACTACGCAACAGCATTGCAGCATGGATAAAGCAGCGTTTTAATCTATCAGAAATTAATCCCGATACTGAAATTATTCCTGTCAATGGTAGTCGTGAGGCGTTGTTCTCTATTGCGCAGACAGTAATTGATTCTAGCGCTAGTTTCCCGGTAGTTGTATGCCCCAATCCGTTTTATCAAATTTACGAAGGCGCCGCGTTATTAGCAGGGGCAACACCGCATTTTATTAATACACTACCCGAAAATCATTTTCGATTGGATTTCTCGCAATTGAGCAATGACGTATGGTCGCGCACGCAACTGATTTATGTCTGCTCACCCAATAATCCGACAGGTAATGTGATGACACTGGAGGAATGGCGGGAATTATTTGCGCTATCAGATCGTTATGGTTTTGTGGTGGCCGCAGATGAATGTTATTCTGAAATCCATTTTGATGAAATAAAACCACCATTAGGAGCGATGGATGCCGTAAATCAATTGGGTCGCGCAGGTTTTCCACGCTTGGTGGTATTTAATAGCTTATCGAAACGCTCGAATGTGCCAGGAATGCGCTCCGGTTTCGTGGCCGGTGATGCCGCGATATTGAAAAAATTTCTGTTGTATCGGACTTATCATGGCAGTGCCATGAACCCTGCGGCTCAAGCCGCCAGTGCAGCGGCCTGGAATGATGAAAAACATGTGGTGGAAAATCGCCGCTTATATGCACAAAAATTCTCCGATGCGATGGCGCTGCTGTCGGATGCAATGACAGTGCAAATGCCGGATGCGGGTTTTTATTTATGGATTAAAACACCTATCGACGATACCGAATTCACCAAACGGTTGTATCAAGATTATAATGTGACGGTGCTGCCAGGCAGTTATCTTGCGCGTGATGCACAAGGCAGCAATCCGGGGAAAAATTATATTCGGGTTGCATTAGTACCGCCTGCACAGGAATGTAACGAAGCCATGCAAAGAATTAAAAGCCTCGTAACTCAGTTGAGTTAAGTCGAGCTGAATTTAAATTACTAAGGAAAATCATGAGTGAAATAAAAACTATCATTGAAGAAGCTTTTGAGCGCCGTGCTGAAATTACGCCACGTAATGTCGATGCCAGTTTGAAGGAAGCCGTTACACAAGTTCTGACAATGCTGGACAACGGCAAATTGCGCGTAGCTGAGAAAATTGATGGCGATTGGGTAACTCATCAGTGGATCAAGAAAGCGGTGCTACTGTCATTCCGAATCGAGGATAACAGTTTTATCAAAGGCGGATTTTCCAATTATTTTGATAAAGTACCATCCAAGTTCGCAGATTACAGCTCCAGGGATTTTCGTGATGGCGGTTTTCGTGTAGTTCCACCTGCGGCAGTGCGCAAGGGTTCTTTTATTGCCAATAATGTGGTGTTGATGCCATCTTATGTCAATATTGGCGCGTATGTGGACGATGGCACGATGGTTGATACGTGGGCCACCGTTGGCTCATGTGCGCAAATTGGCAAGAATGTGCATCTATCGGGTGGCGTTGGTATTGGTGGCGTACTGGAGCCAGTGCAAGCCAATCCAACCATCATTGAAGATAATTGCTTTATTGGTGCACGCTCTGAGATTGTGGAAGGTGTGATTGTCGGTGAGAACTCTGTAATATCAATGGGTGTATATATTGGTCAAAGCACAAAAATTTATAACCGTGAAACCGGTGAAGTAAGCTACGGTCGCATTCCTCCCGGATCAGTCGTAGTATCGGGCAATTTGCCTGCTGAAAATGGAAAATACAGTTTGTACTGTGCCGTAATCGTAAAGCAAGTGGATGCTAAAACCCGCTCAAAAACGGGCATTAATGAGCTTTTACGAGGCATCTGATCAAGGTATTCACAGTAAATTAGATAAAAATCCCCTATTAGCGGGGATTTTTAAATTTTATTATTTTACGGAGACTTGGTTGTCAACATTCTTTACTCCATCCACGATCCAAGCATGCATATTGATTCGGGTAATTTGATTTTCATTACTAGCGGCACCCGTTAACGTCACATGACCTTCGTTAACTTTGATTTCAATGCTGGTGCCCTGTAGAACAGGATCTGATTGAATTGCCTGGGTAACGCGGGCAAAAATGGTTGAATCATCATAAACCACCCCCGGAGGTGGAGTAACCCAGGATTGATGTGTTTTTTCTGCGTAATTTTCGCAGCCTGCCAAAAAAAAGATGCTTATCAACAACAAGACTGACGTAAATAATTTTAAAAAAATATGCATGGTTGTTTTTCCTATCAATGATTGTTCTGCAGGTGTTTTGCAATTTTTCTTATACGCTGATAAAAATTCATTTCGTCTATCTAGCGTGTATGGAATCATAACGCTATCAACTGGAAATAAACAAGCTGGCACACTCAAATATAGCAACAATAAGTTTGGCATTCAGTCTGCGCAGACCTCAATCACAGCTCGGATTAAATTGTGAACTCGAATACTTGAGTCACTAGATAAGCAATCAAGCTCATGTATTTTATTACTCACTCTTATACCGCGTAACCAAGTTAGCTGTCGTTTAGCCAGCTGTCGCGTTGCGGCAATTCCCATTTCATGCATTTCGTCATGTTTGATTTTGTTGTCCAGATAAAGACAGACCTGACGATAGCCCACACATCGCATTGATGGCGATTCCATGCTCAATGACGAGAATCTCTGACGTATAAATTGAACTTCATCAATCAATCCGGCGTTTAACATATCTCTAAAGCGCTCAGCAATACGTGAATGTAACTGGCTCCGATCACTAGGGATGAGTGCAATACTGACTTTACGATAGGGAAAATCTGCTGGTTGTGAGGTCTTCAGAATCTCTGACATCGGCTGTTGAGTCAGATAACATACTTCCAGTGCACGTTGGATACGCTGGGTATCTGTTGGTTTGATACGCTCAGCAATCACTGGATCCAATTCTGATAGTTTTTGATGCATTGCAGGCCAACCGAG
>RRZT012895262.1_pt1 | contig 26412 bp, 25 predicted proteins | sample 2165551 | NCBI WGS metagenome assembly RRZT01 (sample SAMN10456910, study PRJNA506462) | wastewater metagenome | biome: wastewater; feature: sludge; material: wastewater sludge; isolation source: wastewater sludge with Escherichia coli K12::gfp cells carrying plasmid... | place: USA: Moscow, Idaho... | reverse complement strand
TTATTATGAAAAAGGTATTACTGAGCGATATTCATAGCAATATAAAGGCTCTTAATTTATTAAAGAAAACTAAATATTGGGATAATGATGAATATGAAATCTGGTTTGGTGGTGATTATATTGATGGATTTAATCAACGCCAAAACGAAGGGCTCGATGTGTTAAACTTTGTTATGGATTCTGTAAATAATCACAATTCTAAAGCAATTTTAGGAAACCACGAGGATTTCCTATTAAAAACACTAAAACGTAATATTGAAACTTACAAGTTATGGAAGTTTAATGGTGGCAAACACACGCTCTCTTTATCTTTTGGAATAACAGACACTCGGATTGATTCTGTTATATATAATTTAGAAACCAACTTTCATAATATTTGTGAGTTCATAAAACACTTACCTTTGACAATAGAAGACGGAAATGTTATAATGGTACACGCAGGATATGATTTATCTAAAAACATAAAAGACCAATCATATTATGATATGTTGTGGGCACGGAGTGAATATTACAAATATGATGACTGCATTGACGAATCTTACCAAAATAAGATTATAGTTAGTGGTCACACTCCTACTCAACTTATATTACCATTTAATAATTGTAATATAATTAAAGACTATGGCACTACCAAATCTAACCTAATTCGGTACTACATTGACGGTGGTTCTAAAAGCTACAATGAAGATTATTGGGTTAATAGCAAAATCAACGCACTAGTTCTTGGTGATGATGGAGAATATCTTGATTCATTTGAGCTGTGGGAAGGTGGGGAGATTGTCCAAACTAATACTATCAAACTTAACAAACTAAACAAGATTGAGAGAGAAAACTTATGACATCTAACGAATTTATTTTATCATCTATTACTAAACCAGACTATTTCTTTAAAATTGTCAAACACAATGGTGAAGCTTTTGTAAGTACAGCATTATTGAAGCAAGCTATTAAAGATACACCACAACCATTTATTGCTGATTCTTTTTTAGATGAAGAACCAATTGACGGATTTCAAGCAAAGTTAAAAATGAATTGCATTAATCACGTCTATGCTGAGTGGTTAGAGTTTTATATTGGGGTTGGCTTATCTTCAATTAATAAAGATAAAAACTCAATCAAATTACCTGACCGTGCTTTCTGGCGTGGTAGAAGTTTCAGAGATATTTTACCTGTTGAACGTTTAGAGGAAAATATCCTAATTGAGAATTATGAAACGCTAGACGTTAAAGATTATACTGTATTAGATGTAGAAACAACTGGTTTGAGTAAAGAGACTGATGATATTATCCAGTTGTCTGCTGTTAAATATAGAGACGACAAGGTTGTTGATAAACTTGATTTATACATCAAACCATTGGACTTTACAGGACTAAGCAGTTTTATTAAAGACCTTACTGGAATCACAGACTATGAAGTTATGTCTGGACATAATGCAGGTGACGTTATTGATAAGATTAATGAGTTTATTGGTGATGATATTCTGGTTGGTCATAACCTAGGATTTGATATTGGTATGTTAGAAGCAATGTATGCTAAAAACGGATTTGACTGGAAAAAAGTAAGCTACATTGATACTTTAAAAATGGCACGTGTTAAACTACCAGGTATGAAAGCTAGAGGAAGTTATAAGCTTGAAAATCTAAAGAAAATGTTGTCTGGTGTTGATGATTTACAAAGCCACAATGCCCTAAACGACTGTATTATCAATGGTAAGTTGTATATCTTCCTTAAAGATAAATAAGCTATAATAAGTCTGTAATGGGCTTATTTTTGTTTCTCTTTTATTGTTTTTATGTTAAAATTAATATAGACTACAATTAATGAAGATAGAGAGGTTATATAATAATGAAAGGATATTTAAAGATATTATTGCCAATAACGATATTATCTATCGCAGTTCCGTCTGGATATTTTCTAGGTGGATATAAACTAGTAGATTCTCATTTAGAAAAGGGGATTAATAAAGATTTAGATGAAATAACAGAAAACAAATATACAGGTGCTATTAAGTCTACTGCTAAAAAATCAGACCTTGAAAATGTAAATAAAAAAATGGATTTTATTTATTCTAAATCACTCAAAGATGATATATCAAATAGAACTAAAGCTATACGTTCACAGATTGATTTACAAACAACACTTAAAGAGGAATCTGCTCAATGGTATGCTGAACACACGTCTTCCTCTATTTTAAATAAAGGTAAAATACAATCTGATATTAAAAAGGCATCTAATATCCTTAACACTTCTGTAAAAAAAGAGATTGTGAAAAATAACTATATTGTTATGGATAGGATTGAATATGTTGATATGACAAGACAAAAACTAGACTCTATTAAAAACTCACAATTATCAGAGTCATCTCTTCCATTGTATTACAGCGTATCAGGGTATCTTGATGAAATGTTCTATTCTAATGATAAACGTCAAATGGAATCTGAACTTAAACAAATTAAGTCTAAAATTGATAAATCAATATCAGACTCACAAACAAATGAAACTAAATCTGAAGAAGAGAAAGTTAAAAATGTAAAAGAAAAAACTTATACATTCCAGAAGTCAACTTCAATTAAAAAAGACTTGAATGATTATGAGTTTGCTGGTTTTAAATTCTTAAATTCAACAAATAACGTAAACGTCCTTGTTCTTTCAACTAAAGAGAATAAAATCTATAAATTCTCTTTAAATACAAGTAGAGATGGTGTTTCTGAAGAAGAGAAATACGTTGTCGAATCAAGTGGTTCTATCTCCAACACAAAAAACAATGATTATAAGTTTAAATCTGAAGTAAATAACAGTGATGTAAATCCAGTAGAATCAAGTTCTAGTACAAGTAGCACTTCTGGAAGTTCAGGAACAACATATAATTCTAGTTCATCAGAAGAGCAAAATGATTATACTTTGCTTGAATTTACAAATGAACAAGGTGAATCGTTCTATATCACATCAAGTGATAATAAAAAAGTGAATACCAATAGTAAGTCTTATATTTATGTAGACAACACTGTGTTTAATAATATTAAAAATATAGGGGGAGATATAATTGTCGTATAAAAAAAGAAAAAACAAGCAAAATAACAAGAAAAAAGAGCTTAAAAAGAAAAAGCGTTTTTATAAGCGTTTTGGTTTTTATGCACTTACAATCCCAACTCTCTCTCTTGTCTTAGGTGTTGGATATGGTTATAATAAGTACAATGCACGTGTTAGTGCTTGGGTCAAAGAAGGATATGCAATTTCCAATACCATAAACAAAGATGAGTTTAGGAAACAACTCCCAACACGTATACTCTCTTCTGATGGTAAAGTATTAAAAGAGTTAAATACTTATGCTAAATATCAAGTAGATAACACAAATGTAAACCCATTGCTTAAAAAGGGATTTGTATCTGTTGAAGATAAACGTTTCTATGACCACCACGGTGTTGACGGATATTCAACTTTACGTGCTGTAGTAAATACACTTATGCACAAAAGCACACAGGGTGGCTCTACTATAACTCAGCAATTAGTTAAGAATAAGATACTTAAAAATAGCGAACAAACGGCATCTCGTAAAGTAACTGAAATGGTTGTTGCACAAGAGATTACAAAACAATTCTCTAAAGATGAAATTCTAATTAGCTATTTAAATAGTTCTTATTTCGGAAATGGCGCTAATGGTGTTGGTGCTGCAGCACGTGTTTACTTCGATAAAGACCAGAAAGATTTAACTCCGCGTGAGGCTTCTGTAATTATAGGATTAACTAATAATCCATCATTTTATGACCCGTTCACTAATCCAAAAACAGCATTAGAAAAGTCTAATATTACACTTGGTAGTATGTATTCAGGTGGTGTAATTACAAAAGACCAATATAAGGCTGCGTTAAAAGAGAAAATAAACGTTAAAAAGGGTACAGTTGAAAACTCAAAGGAATTCACTGATAATTATGCAGTTTCATATTCTGTAAATAAAACAGCTGAGAAACTTGGTGAAGATGACGGGTTCAACTTCAAATACACCTTTGCAACTGACGAAGAATACAGCACATATCATCAGCAGTATAATGAGATGATGGCTAAAGAACTTAGTAAGATTACCTATGGTGGGTATGACATCAAGACGACAATCAATCCTGAATTTCAACAAGGAATTGAGGATGATGTTAATACCCAACTTGCTGGTGATACGTCAATAAACGAACAAAATAATAAACTGAATTTACAAGCGTCAGTTTCTGTAATTGATAATTCAACTGGTGAAATTGTAGCTTCAGTTGGTGGTCGAGGAACACAAAACGATTACTTAAATCGTGCCTTCCAAAGTTTCAGACAACCTGGTTCAACGGAAAAAGTATTACTTGGTTATGGTCCTGCAATAGATAAAGGATATTTGCTTCCACAAAGCCTACTTTCAGATTCACAAATTGCTGAATTACCTGATGTCCTCGACTGGTTTGGTGGTTGGTACAATAGAGAATTTACAGCACGTGAAGCACTATCACAATCACTTAATGCTCCTGCAATTAGAGCAGGTATGATGGTTCCAATTGAAGAATCATTAAGCAATCTTGGTAAAATGAAGTTCTCACAACTTCACCCAAATGACAATACTTATGTTAGTGTTATTGGTGGTTTAACTCAAGGTGTTTCTACTACTGAACAAGCAGCTGCTTATGCAGCTATTGCAAATAAAGGCGTATACAGAGAGCCTAGTAACGTAACTGAAATACAAGATAGATATAAAGGTAGTACGATTTATAAAAATACACACGAAGGTACTCGTGTATTTAAAGAATCAACTAGTTATATGCTTATAGATATGCTTAAAACGTCCGCTGTGGGTGAAACCGTGTATGTGCCAGCTTTGGCTAATAATTACCCTAGCTCTCTACAAGCGGCTAAAACGGGCTCTACAGACTACTATAAAGACGTATGGTTTGTTTCAACTAACAAATATTACACAACTGCTATTTGGGTTGGACACGACGATAATACACCATTACCTGATTTTCAACATACAGAAGCAATGAGTCTATCAAATAAAATCTTGAACCGCATTATGGCTGGAAAACAACCAGCAGACTTTGATAAACCTGCAAATGTGTCTAAAGTTGGTGATAGCATTACTGTAACAGGTCCAGAAGCTAATGTAACTGACTCAAAAGAGCTTGTTAATTATGGCAATATTATTAAATCTGAACGTGATAAAAGTGCTAAAGATAATGCAGATAGAATATTCAACTCTGATTATCGAATTGTCTATGGTTTGTCTAAAGATGAAGAAGAGTTCCTTGAAACTACAGCAAATAACGAGATTTCAAATCTAACTGTTGGAGTTGAGAACGTCACTGAAGATAGTGCGGAAGGTTTCCAAAAAGTTATCTCTAAAGCACGTAGTACACTTTCTAAAGTTAAGAAACGTAGTGCATATAATTCACTCAAAGCTAAACTTGATGCAGTTGAATCTACATTTAATAGTAGATGGGAAAGTATTATGCTAGATAAAGATAAGGCACGAGAAGAAGAACTTGCACAAAAAATACAAAATGCTCAAGATAGTTTATCATCTGCTCAAAAAGATAAGGTTTCTGAACTTAAAGAAAAGCTAGAAAATAAAAAGACAGAAATTGAAAGCAAAAAAACTATTTCTTCCTCAGATATATCTAGTTTAGATAGTATAGTTGATGAACTTAATAAAAATGGTGAAGCAACTGGGTATTTCCGTATCATAACAAACCCTAATAATAATGCAATTTTAATCCAAGATAATGCTCCTGAATTAAAATAAGATTAATTTAATATAAGAAAAAAGCACTTATAATTAAGTGCTTTTTCTATTATTTTAATAGACGTGAATCTGAATCTGATATTACTGTAGAAATATCAATTAATTCTTCTATTTGTTTTATAAATGAAACTAAATCATCGTTAGATGTACCACGTTTCAACAAATAATTAAGGTCAAGTAATTTAGAATTCAACACATAGCTGTCATCTTCTGTTATAAAAACAGAAGCATTGCCTTTTTTGTGTGCCAATAATAATTCATTCATTGAAGGTAAATTTATACTATTATGAAATGAGTTGTATGACTTACCAAATTTACTAAGTGTAAAAGAATATACATTAATTGGCGCATTATTAGTTGAACTAGTTAATTCATCAAATTTAATTGAGTTTAAATTAAAAATAGAATTATTTAGCAATGAAGGGCAAATTAACTCAGCATATAAATCACCAATTGCTTTTTTTAAGTTTGGAGATACTTCTGAGTTATCAAAAACTGATTTAATATAATCAATATCTTCTTCTGAAAAAGATGAAAGTTCTAACTTTTTATAGTTTTCTTTATATCTTTCTAACCAGGTAAATAAGAATAGCGCACATTTTTCAACGTTACTATTAAATACTTTTTTAGCAATAGGAATCACTTCATCCTGTTCTACAAGAATAATTAATTTTAATAGAAATCTGCTGATATTTCGTGTTCCAAAATAATCAGCATCATATCGAACCATTTCTTTATTTATATCAGAAAGTTTGGAGATTAGCAAGTCTTTTATTTCATCTGAGTATGCTTCTAATTTCCATTTATTAATCATATATGTAAAATGTTTGTAATCTGATGAGCATTCAAGACTATTAAATCTTATGTGGTTTGTAAGCCTATCACTTCTATAGAGTGTATAGTCATACGGTAATGATTCACAGATAAAACTTAAAAGAAAACTAATAGGTAGTTCTTCTGGTAAAAACATACCACGACTAAATTCCCAATTATCTATCATTTCCGCCTTTTCTTCATCCAATAAATATTCAATATTGTCCAATGAGGAAACTTTCTTTTTAATATCAGATTTAAATTTCTTTTTTAACTCTGATTTTAATGGTGCCCAATATTCTTCATCAGAAATTGATTTGTGCATCCAATTTGATTTTCTAGCTTTCTCAATATACGGAGACAATACTTTATTTTTAGATAGACGACCCATATTGAATTTTTCATAAAGAGCTGTTGTATAACCATATTCACCCTCAAGTGTAAGCTCACTGTTTAAGACATTCCAAAATACAGTCCTATCGTGGAATAGACTATAGGGGTCATTGAGCATACGACTTATAACTTCATCTATAATTTCCTCATAAATAGAGTCATCATCTATTAGTGAGAATAATACCTCACGTGGTAATTTTTTTGATTCTTCTGTTTTTATCATTTTGTGATTCTTCTTTCTTTTTTTAAAATTTTTATTTACATATTAATTATAGAAATAATGTCTTTTTTTTTGACAATGGAATATTTTTGTGCTATACTATATATAGTCAGTAATGATTGTGTTTATTTTCTCTCAATAGGCTAATTGGATAAACCACGGGACTTCTAATCCTGCGTTGCGAGTTCGAGTCTCGCTTGAGAGATAAGGTTCTTTAGCTCAGTTGGTTAGAGCAACTCGCTCATAACGGGGAAGTCGCAGGTTCGAGACCTGCAAGAACCATACAGGATAGTTTATCTATCTTTTTTTTTGACTTGTGATTGAATTTATGTTATAATATATATTATAAAGAAAAAAGAAAGAAGGATTTTATTCTATGGAAAATAAATACTTTGTTGTTATTGAATTAAGCAGACATAATTATTATAGTGCTTCTATTTATAAAGAATTTGATGACCTGGAAAGTGCTCAACTATTTCTTTCTGATTGTGAAACAGCAACCTCTGATAAGTTTGATGAAGCTAAAGATTTGCAAGATGTTCTTGAAGATGAACAATTGTTTAAAGAAACATTTCCATATTTTTATAAAAAGTGGGTGGAAAGTTTTAAAAGAATTTGTTTTGAACCACATTTCACCCGTGATTCTCTTTATGAAGATGCAATTCCAAGAGGAATCACTGATGATGAATATGTACGCGCAATTGTCTTCAGCACTATTATTCGTGGAGAATTCATTTCAAAAAATGGCTGGGCTAAAACGGATGAGATTAAAGATATAGAAAAAGATATGGCTGAGATGACTGATGAGGAAAGAAGGATTGTACGATATGGAAAGTGCTTGAAACAGCCAATTCTGATAGATTTGATGAGGATAAGGACTTAAAAGATGTTCTTGAAGATGAAGAGTTATTCAAGGAAACATTTCCATATTTTTATAAAAGGTGGATGGAATCTTTTGAAAAAAATGGTGATGAACCGTATTTCGACCGTGATTCTATTTATGAAGGTGCTATTCCAGAAGGAATCACAATGGTTGATGATGAATATGTACGCTCAATTGACTTCAAAGCTATTATTAGTGGAGGAATTATTGAAAAAAGCGGCTGGGATTAATAGAAAAAGAGGGATTTAATCTATGATTAAAACAGAAAAAATAGCGAAAGATAACACAATTGAAGAAGTGGAAAACTTAGACATTTCTGCAACCTCGGAGTTACGTCATTATTTCTCACATATTGTTCAATTAAATGATGATGAGATTTCTAACACTCAAAAAAGATATACTAAAAACCAAACGTTGAGCTACGAACGTTCGCTATATGGTAAACTCTACTTATCTTACAACAAGACAACGAAAAAGCTTATGCCTTATAATGATGAAGATTTTGATTCTATCTTGAAAGTTGAAATCAACAGAAATCTAAAAGCTTGGGTTAATAAAGTTATATCTATAACTGATGAAAATAAAGATGTTGTGCTTGATGAGCTTTGGTCAATGCTACTTGATAAATTCAAGACATTAGCCGTTGGTAAAATTAAGAATAATTCAATTAAAAAACTCGATGCAATTGCTCTTAACGAAAGCTCTCTTAATGTATTGGAATCTCTATTAAAAAAAGAAATAGATATTTCTGATTTAGAAGCAGCTCCTTTGGAACGTCTTGTTTCAGATGTAAGCTCATTTCTATCAGAACGACGTAAATTCTTTAGAACTAAATATCCTGAAGGGTTACGACTTGTGGCATTATTAGCTCCTAAACTTGGAGATGACGTTATTAGGTCAATAAATTCTGACCACAAATTATATCTTCTACCATATATAGAGGGTAATATTAAAGATAATATTAAAAAATATTATGACTTCAACTTTAGTATTGAAGATGTTGGTGAAAGATATGAACCTGCATATGATAAGTCTAGGGCTCTTCTACCTATATCATTATTCTATAGTAATTCAGAGAAATTAGATTTCATTTACTCTAAAATTAAAAAAGAAACGTACGGCAAGTCTCATCAAGAGATAAAAAAAGAAATCTGTAAATTTGTTTTGGCTATGTCTACCTATGAAAGATTTGGTATTGATAGCATTGCTGGGATTTACATTAAAGAAGCAATTAATTGCAGCTTTATGGTTTACAATTTAGAAAAACGTCTAGGTCTTTAATTTAAACAGGATAGAGTTCCTGTTTTTTATTGATTTTAATTAGCTATTATGCTATAATTAATTAAGAAAAGAACTGAGGTATTAAATAATATGAGTGAAATTAAAGAATTTTATAAAGGTTACAAGTATGAAATGCCATCTGAGCTATTTGATATTCCAATTGTAACAGAAGAATTTGAATTTACTGTTCCAGCTGATGATTTCATTATTGGTGAAGATGAAAAATTAATCTTGGACAACCTATTACTGTTTTTTGTTAAGACATTGAAAGATGTCCCTCAAACAACAGTAGACTTCAAGCGGTCTGATGATATGAATACAATTGAACGTTTTATCGTTCCGTATTTGAATCAAATGATTGATGAACTAGAGTTCCCTGATACATTGGGTAAGTTTATCTTTTATAACCCTGGAGTAGCTTTAGCACTATTGACCTTTGGGGTTTCACAATTTGAGGTGGCAATGAATGACGCAAAAGAAAAATCAAGCAAAAAACGAAAATAGTTTTGTATTTCCAAATGGTACTCGGAAAGAGTTTACTTTCGATAAAGAACTGACAGAATATGCAGGCTCTCTAAATGTTTCAGACGTACCAGTAGTTCTAGGTGGAGATGAAGTGGCTGAGGCAGCGTATATACTTTGTTCTGTTGCATTAAAAGAATATGATTTGGAATCACGTGAGGATATTATTGCTAAATATTATTCAGAATTCCCAGGTCTTCTGTTACGTGTTAGACCTGATTCTAAAGTTAAAAAAGAAAATTTTCATATATTTGTTGTTAATAATGTTGATTTCACTTTTAATTTTCTTATTGGTCTAGCAAAATTTAATAAAATTTAATAAATAAAAAAAGCACTGTTAATAATTCAGTGCTTTTTAAAATCCCCAATCAGAACTATATTCGTCAAGTAAGCGTGATTCTTCCATTACTTGATAAATACGATTCTTAATTTTAAGCAGAATACCTTTATTTTTAATTCCCATACTAACGGCAAATCTCTCAATGAGTGATGCGTCAAAGGTGAATCCATAATTGTCTTTACTACGGTCAAGCATTTTATAAACAATTAACTCAGCCATATCATTTCCAAATATATTAAATTTGTATGAAAATATGTTCATTAATTCCAAATTTTTAAGAGTAGTAGCGTCTAAGATTATGTCTGCCCAAGTAGAAGCTAAAATTTCTTTTTGCTCTTTATTAATAAAGACAGAATTAACATCTAGAAATTTATGTGTTTTTTCTAATAGATGAGCAGAGATATAGAAAATTGAGTTATCAGATAAGCTGTGGGTTGAACATTTTCCTCTAATAATATTAGAGAATAATTCTTCTCCTTGTCCATCAATACTTTTAAATAGTTTAATAGGAGTAAGATTTTCATCATTTGTGCTTTCTAATTCTAATTCAGCTGCTAAAGCTTCACTGTATTGAGTGATGAATTGACTAATTTTAGTCTCTACTGAATCTTCTTCAGAAAAAGAGCACGTGGCACTAAAATATCCATAACAACCAAATTTATTACGCTTTTTTTCAAGGTCTGCATCAAATAACCAACTATCAGTTTCCTTTGCATACGCAATTTCATTAATTTTAGGGTTTTTGTAAATTATTTGTTTCACTTTTTTTATTTCTTCTTGTGAATTTATAGTATTATATGCTTTAATCATTTATTTGTTCTTCTTTCACTTGTATATTTTTATATTACACTATAATTATATAAAACTCAATCATTTACTATAATTAAATTGTAAAAAATAAACAAAAGAAAGAAGAATTACTATGAAAAGAAGAGATATAACGTTTCAATTCAAAGACCTTCCAAATAAACCTTATTTAGACCTTGAGCTTTTCAATGATGACGTAACGGTTGAAGAAATCCAAAAAGAGGTTTATGATATTATTTCTAATTATAAAAAAGAACTAGTATATATTGATGATGATTTGTATCCAGGATATTTAGAAGAGCTTGACTTTTCAAAGCAAACTGATGATGTTAAAAAGTGGGCTATGGAAAATCCAGAAGCACAACTCTTATCTACACGTCAGTTGTTCAAACTATTAAAAAGCAAACGTCCAGATTGGTTCGAAAAACCAATGGAAACTGAATATTCTAGAGAAAGTTTCCCTATTAAAGATTTATGGGAATCAACATCTATCTAAAATAAGAATGATATTTGCAAACATAGCTTATAAAGACAAAGGATTTATTCCTTTTCTTTTTTATTTTTATATAATTAAATTGTAATATAAAAAAAACAAAAAGAAAGAAGAACAAACTAATGAATGAAAAACAAATTGTAAAAAACTATTTAAATGAACTTGGGGTTAATGACGACAACATTGATTTAAAACTTAATATGAAAAAGGAAGAAATTCCATCTGGACTATTAATGAAAAATGCTGAAAAGTTCATTGACCGTGTTTATAAGTTGCTCAAAGCCAAGAAAAGCATTACGCTTTTCACTGACCTTGATGCAGATGGGTGGGGTGCTGCTGTTGTTTTAGTCCGACTATTACGCAAAGCTGAATCTCTTCTAGGAAACAAAGAGGAATTGATTAATTACGTAACTCCTACACGAACTGAAGGGTTTGGTATCTCTAAAAAATCAATTGACCGTATGATGTCAGAATTTCCTAAAACTAATGTAGTTATTACTGCCGATAACGGTACAGTTGCTATTGAAGGTGTGGAATATGCTAAATCACTAGGTTTAGAGGCTATTATTACTGACCACCATACTCCTTCTGGTGAAGTTGCAGACGTTGATATTCTTGTGAACCACAATAGTGAAGGTGATGGATATCCTTATAAGGAACTCATTTCTGGTGGTACTACAGCTTGGAAACTTATGCGCGAGTTGTATATTAAGTATTTACCTTACAATGTTGCAGAGGTTGATAATCTCATTGACATTCAAGCCGTAACTGTAGTTTCTGATGTTATGCCGTTGCTTTACGAAAACCGTTATTATGTTAAAGAGGCACTTGACTCATTTAATCAAATTAATGGAAAACGTCGACGATTCGCTTGGAACGCAATTATGGAAGAGTTAATCTTACGTAAGAAACTACAAAAGAACTCTTTGATTAATGAAGAATCATTTGGTTTCTTATTTGCTCCAATCATCAATGCACAAAGTCGTATTAACAACTCTATTGATTTAGCTGTGGATATTTTCCTTTCAACTGATACAGATGAAATCCGCAAAATGGCTAAAAAACTGGTCGATGTGAATGAACAACGAAAAGAAATCTCAAATGCTGCATATGATAAATCAAATGAAACTGACTTTTCTGGGAAATTATCTGTTATTTATAGAGATGACTCCCTTGGTGATGGTATTATCGGTTTACTAGCAGGCAAAATGCTTGAAAAGTATTACCGTCCAACTTTAGTTTTCACAGAAAGTGAGCCAGGTATTCTTAAAGCATCTGGTCGTTCTATCCCTGAAGTGGATATGCTAGAAGTTCTAATGTCTCTTGACTTTACGTATGTACGTGGTGGTGGACATAAGAGTGCTGCTGGTATTTCTATTAAAAAAGAAGATTTTGACGATTTCAAAGAAAAAGCAGAAGCAGCATTCGAGAAGGCTGTTCCTGATGGTATTCGCTCTACAGTTGTTGCAGACATCCTTATTGATAGTGATGAGTTAAGTATCGACGTAGTTAATGAAATTGAGAAATACTCTCCTTGGGGACAAGGGTTCAGAAAACCTCTATTCCAAGTTCAGAATTTACCTATTGATGAGGTTAGGATTATGGGTTCTGAGAAGAACCACCTTAAAATTATCTCAGATGGTATGGATATTATTATGTGGAACGGTGCTAACAACGAAGACGATTTGTTGGGTGCTGGTTGTGTTGATGTTATTGGTAGTTTGAATAAAAACACTTTTAATAATCAAGAAACATTACAAATGATTATCCCTGAAAATGGATTGACAATTTATTAATAAAAAGGAAAGAGTAATCTTTCCTTTTTTCTTTATATTAAATAGGTAATCTAGTAAAATTAGTTTTTTTGTGATATAATTAAATTGTAAGTAAATTAATAATAGAAAGAAGAAATTAAAATGATTAAAGTTGAGAACTCTAGAATTAAATCAGTCCAACATTATCTTCAAAAAGCAAAGGAATTTGTTTTGGATAATCCTATTAATCAATTAGAACATATATCTTTTTCAATTAAAAAAGATAAATTCGTTAAGATTAATGAAGTTTTTGATGACGTATATAAAAATGGTGCAGGATATTATATAATTGACATTTTTTTTAAAAATGAAGAAGATGCATCTTATGAAGATGATGATGTTTATGAATACGACAAAAATTCATATATTGTTGTAAAACCTGGAATCCAAGACTTTCAGTCATATGAGGAAGATTTTCTTAATGTGATTACATATAACATACAAGAACTGAATAATATTTTTATGAACACTAATTTAAACTGTGAATCTAAAGTATACACTGTTTTAGAGAGTATTAATGCTGTTTCAAATAGAGTAATTGATATTGAATCTATTCCAAGTTGGGTTATTATTTATTTTATTAACTCAGCCAAAGATACAGTGTTTTTCACAGAATATTTTGTTGATGAAGACTACGAGGGTGATTTTGTCAATTTTTTAGATTTAACATATCACACTAAATTATATCCAGAAATAAAAGAACTTTTAGAAGATTTTAAGAGCAAGTGATTCCAATGACCTTATACACAATATCTCAGATATTATCAGCAATAATAACTCTAACATATTCTCATCATTGGCTCTTTTAACTTATATTTAGGAAGCAAAGGGAAATTCAAGGGTAGAATAGTATTTATCTCAGTAACGTTACAAGTTATAATTAGTCTGATAGTTAATAAAGATTCTGTAATTGGATATATTCCTATTGTTGCATCATCAGGCTACTATTTACTGATAGCGATATTCAGGAAAAATATTCACGTCAGATATTGTTATCAAGCAATTGTCTGATTCAAAAAAAAGCACTAAAATCTAATTAATATAGTGCTTTTTTTATATCATTTTTTACTGTTTTGTGCTATAATATATATATAAATATCCAAAGGAGGAAGCCGTATTGTCAAACTATTCTATATTTGAAGACCTAGTTAATCAACCTGTGTGGAGTAAAAATGAACTTAATAACAGTAAGGGAACAAAACTCGCTGGACATAATGGATTTCACAAAATCTTTGCTAAAAATGATGAAGAAGATTCTATAGTTGAATATTGGCAAGAAGCATCTCGTTTTGTTAATAAGGACGAGACCTCTTTTGAGTTCGAAAACGTTCGTGAAAAATCCGACATTTATTTCACATTAAATACATTCAACAAATACAACGCTCGTAGGAAAAACCTTGATAAATTAAATGGTCTTTGGGTTGATATTGACTATGAGAAAGCAGGATATGACTTTTTTACTGCTTATAATGAAGTTGAAAATATCCTTTCTTCTGAACAATTGTACCTTCCTAACTATATCATTAAAAGTGGTCACGGTATGTGGCTTGTATGGATTTTCGAAGAAAGTGTCGGTGCAGGTACAAATAAAATTGTAAAACTTTACACTAATATGCTAAAAAAACTCGCATCACTTTTCAAGAGAATTGGTGGAGATTTTTCTGCTACAAATCCAGAAAGATTAATGAGAATGCCTGGTACATTTAACTTTAAGGGGAGCACACATACTGAAATTAAAAAAGAAGAAACAAGTCTTATAACATCTGATGATATTGAAGACTCATTTTCTATTTTATCTAAAGATAAATGGTCTTTTGACGAATTCAAAGAGAACTTGCTTAATTATTCAGAGTTCTCTGAGAAATTGAATAAGAAAAAAGAAGCTGAGGCTAAATATAGAAAAGAAAACCCTAAAAATAATACAGGGGTTAGAATTTCTAATATAACTGGTAAACCTGTTCGTGTTCAAGAAAACAGGCATTTTCGTGGTACAGACGTATCACTTGGTTTAGCACGTATCGAAGACCTTGAAGAATTAGTGTCAATGCGTGAAAACAACGTTGAAGGTTATAGACATTTATTGGCATTCCACTACCGAAACGCTATGGAATTGGCTGAATTAGAACCAGAAGAGATTATGGAAAAGCTGGCTGATTTAACTAAAGATTGGGATTCTAAGGAATTTACACCATCTGATTTTCGTTGTGTTTTAAATCAGCAATCTTTGTATATCCCACGGAATAGCACTATAATTGACCATCTTAATATACAAGAGTATGAAATGGAAAGCCTTAAAACCATTATAAGTAAAAAAGTAAAAATGGACAGAAAAAAGGCTTATAATACTCGTAAATATATAGGAACTAAAAACTGTGGTCAGTTAGTTAAACGCATTAAAAGTGCCGTTGCCTGGGACTTAAACCGTTTGGGCTACTCTAAAAAGAGAATATCAGATATAATTGGCACAACACCAAAAACAACTAAAGCATATATAGATGAATTTGAGTTAATCCGATATACATTTGAGTTCTATCGTGATGAAACTGGATATGGAACAGAATTTGACACTCTTGTTGCTGAATTGTCTCTTAAATTTAGAGGTGAATTAGGTGTAAATCAATATTTTATGTACGAAGAAGAAGAGGATATGCTTATCCTTAATAATGAAAAGGATTTAAAAGATGAACTTGATGAGTTAATTCAATTATCTTTGGCTAATATGGGTGAATTCACACACCCAACAGTAGTTGGAATTAGATTCTCTAAATCTAAGAAAGTTGACACGATTACTGAATATTACAATATTATTAGAAAACATAAAGCAAACAGCTATAAATATAGTAGTGTTTTTGAGTACATTAAAAAGTTAGAGAAAATCGAACTTGATTCTAAATATAAACTAGTAGAAACTGCTGATTTATATAAAGGATTTGACCTTAATATAATTGAGAAAGTTAACCCAGACTGGTGGATTCCTGAGATTGATGGAGAGGTTGGTTTAACAGCAGGTCAATATCTTATCAAACAAGATTGGAATCCAGTTTCAATTCTAAATCTAATAGAGGCAAAAGGTCCTGTGGCTGATAATATATCATATGCCGTTATGTCTAAGGCTGTTGATTCTGGTCTGTATTGGACAATGGCACGTTTGTATAGAACGAAAGTTAGGTCTGAGATTGGTCAAGGATTCCTCGGTCCACGTAATTGTAAATTAATTGCATATTTTGAGAAAAAACATAACAAGAAACTAAACTTACCGTTAAATTCTAAGAAACGTAGTTATATTCTAAGAGAAGAACAGTTCTTGAAATTGGCTAAATAAAACATTAACCTTTAAAAAATATAGTTTTAAAGGTTTTTCGCCTTACAATAAAATAAGAAAAACACTAGATATAAATTAGATTTAGTGTTTTTCTATATACAAACATATGTTTTAGCTCTTATAGCATAAGAGGTGGTACAGCGAGGGGAAATTCATTGCCGGATTACAGGATATAACGTATAACAGGTAGGGAATTTTTTAGCCCTAGAGCAGTGGATCTATCCCAGAAAAACACAGGGGCATTCCAACGTCTTAGAAGAATTTGGGGCGACCCCGAGCTTTCCCCCCAAACAACCCGAAGGTTTTTCTTTACACCCCTCAGTCCTATTTCAGTTGGTCTGTCCTTATAACCAACCATTTTTCTTTGCAAGGACTTATTGTGAATTATTTCACAAACTTATTATTCTCTTAATATATTAATAGTCTATTCTTAATTTTCTGAATATTCTGAACATCATAAAGGCAACAATTCATAGAAACGTGATAACGGTAGTGTTCCGTATGTCCTTGCCAAGACTTATTATTCTGTTAATATAACAAGAAAAACAGTTATGTTTTGTTATACTCGTTTATCACTATCTTTTTATAAAACAGTTAAAATAATATGTAATCCATAACGTATAAAAGTAGGGAATTTTTTAGCCCTAGAGTAGTGTATCTATCCCAGAAAAACACAGGGGCATTCCAACGTCTTAGAAGAATTTGGGGCGACCCTGTTCTATCACCCTGAACTACACAAAGGTTTTTCTCTTTTCTCTCCAGTCCTATTTCAGTTGGTCTATCCTTAATAACTAACCATTTTTCTTTGCAAGGACTTATTGTGAATTATTTCACAAACTTAATATTCTTTTAACTTAATCTTAGAATATTCTTATTATTCCGACAATTCTAAATATTATAGAAACAGTATGGTCTGGATATATTGGAGATGTGATAACGTTATAGTACATTATCGTTATAATACCCACTGTTGTTGTATCAGAAAGGGGATTTGTGAATTAATTCTAAACGTCATCATCTGTTATACTCTATTAATTTAAGTAATAAAAGTCCTGTGTGCGTCTTGAATATTACTCTTATATTAATTAAGTATTAGAATATTATTAGAGAAGTATTACAAACAAAAAAGCTCATTATCGAGAAAACACTGGAAACCACCATTTTCTTTTCTAAATTAAGTAAAATAGGGAATTTTTTAGCCCTAGAGTAGTGTATCTATCCTAGACACGCATAAGGGCATTCCTGGTTCTTAGTAGGATTTGCGGGCTCGTCTTTGTTTGATTTCCATTTTTCTTTGCAAGGACTTATTGTGAATTATTTCACAAACTTAATATTCTTTTAATTTAATCTTAGAATACTCTCATTATTCTAACAGTTCTGACAATTCTGAATATTATAAAAGAAAAGGAAAACAGACCTTGATATTAAAATAGACGTTATAACCTATTTTCTATATTATGTGTAGAATTATTTCGGCTTCTTTATTTATTCAAGATTTATAATTATTCAATGAAATATCCATATTATGCACGTTTTATACATTTTTACGCATAAATATACACTATAATGCATAAATATGCAGTTTTGTTTATATTATGCAATATTTCTTCTTTATTAATTAAAGATGAATTTTCATTGTAAAAGAAAAAGAGCTTGTGCTCTTTTATCTTTCTGTTAAATTAAATTTCAAATAATCCTTCGATGTAGTTAATAAATTCTTCTGGAGTTGATATAGGTTTATCTTTCTCATCATCTACTGAATCACCCATCACACTAACTTTTTTATCTTCAGTGGAATGTGCCTCTTGAGTCATCAAATTGTTCATATCTTTTATGGCACCTTTGATGAAATCATCAATTTCTTTTGAAGAAAAAACAGGTTTTTTATCTTCATTATATCCATTAGGGTTAACTTTGATAGGTTTAGCCACAATTCCAGTTTTATCTTCATATTCACCAGCATCACGTGATGATTTGAAAACTTTTTCAACTTCTTTGAATCCATAATCAATTACAGCTTTGATAGATACAGCAGAGTTTTTATCTTTAACAATTTCCATAAGACGTAGTTTTTCTTCTTTAGGAATAGAAAATCGTTTAATGGAATAGTTGTAATCCTCTTTATCTTTAGGGAGTAATTGAAGTGCATCTTCATATGTTAAAGAAAACGCTCTTTCATATCCGTCACTTTCTCCAAATGAACGGAAATAAGTACAGAATGAATTAACTTGATAAACTGACTCGTCATCATTATATGTAGATGAAAGTGCTGTTTCAAATCCAGAAAGTAATTGTACGCAAAGATTTGAGATACCAGATACATTACCTTGTAAAGTAATGTGCTTAGTTGGTATTGTACTGTTCTCCATATCAGAAATTAATTTATCCCAATTATCAGAAATGAATTTGATAAAACTGTCAGGCTTGCCCATTGTTTTGTAACGGTTAAGAAACTCGTTTTTAATTTCATCATTATAATATTCATCCCTTGAATCACCAGTTTCTTTATCATTTAGAGGGTAAATAGCAATGATATTTTCAACCATATCACTCAATTCTTTTGACTCCTCAAAATTAAGAAACTCATTAGAAACAATGATTGCACCATATTTTTCACTTTTAACTGCATCAATAATAGTATCAATGTAATTACGTGGGAAATCTTGGTTTAGCACTTTATCAACATCAGTATCACCTTTCCATTTAAAATCCGAACTTTCCAAGTCCAGGACACGTCCCTTGAATTTTTTAGCAAATGTGGTTTTACCAGAACCTGGGAAGGCTGAAATAATAATAGTTTTAGTTGTTTTAGACATAATAATCTTCTTTCTTTTTAATTTTTTTTTTATTACAATTTAATTATATAAAAAAAGTAATATATTTATATATTACTTTTTTTAACTTAATCTTCTGAAGTTTTATGAAGTTCACGATAATCTTCCATAATTTCAGACTCAATAAAATCAAGCCAATATGTTGACTTATCTACACATTGTTTAATAGAACTTTCATTTCTGCCTTCAAATTGATATGCTATTCTTGCTAGTGTGCTGATTAATTCAACAGCAATTCCGCCCATTAATTCAATATTTGGAACGATTTCATCAACGTCCCGTGAATGGTCTCCACTAGGTTCAGTTCTTCCAATTGCTAATTGAAGAAACTTCATTACTTCTTCTTCTGTAAACTTTACATTTGTCATTTTAATTCTTCTTTCTTTTGTTTATTATTTTTTACATATTAATTATATAAAAAAATGTAATTAAAAAAAATTACATTCACATTAAATATTCAGTCTGCCACCTTCATAGCGTATATATTCATAACGTATATATTACTATATATATTAAGTGGTAGTTTTTGATAGAATTCAGAATAGTTGTGTGGGACATCTACTATATTTCCAGATTTAATTGCATTGTCGAATAAACTTCCAATTGTTGCACTGAAAAAATAATAAAAGCTAGAGGCATTAACTTTTCCAAGAGTAGAGAAGTATTCCAGAGCATAATCAAAGGAAACTGTCCATTTTGGCTTTTTACCTAACCAAAAACCATACTCTCCGTTTACAACCGATTCTCTTTCTATATATAATAAAGCACGTGACGTTTCAAGTTTGAACATTAGTTTATTCAATTCTTCTTTATCATAACAAGATGTATCTGACTTTCTAATTTTGTTTTCAACTAATTCTATTAACTTTCTTATAGTTGAGACATAACTAAATACTGGTGCATACATCTGTGTGTTTTTTGTTGGTAAACGAAATATGTCATCATAAAGAACGTTATTTCTGTTATTAATTATAAAATCACCAGATAGTAACTTGTTGCGATTAATAAACTCATTGATTTGGTGCAGATTCAACAAATAAAAAGGTGACGTAGAATTATTAATGGATTTTAACATAGAATGATTATCCATAGATAGTTCATCTATATTAAATTGAGCCTCTAATTCATAAAAACTGTTAAATAGCTCATCCTTGTTATTTATGTTTTTTAGATTGCAAATATCCAAAAAAGTAATTGTTTCTTTTCTTATTTTAGAAAAGAAATTATTATCATAAACAATCGTGAACTCTTTATTGTCCATATCAAATGCTAATATATTATCCCGTCCATATCGAGTAGCTATTGTGTCTTTACGACTTTGACTTGATTTTTCATAAGAACTTATTAATATACCTGAAATATATCCAGAAGGCTCTATTTTCTCCGTTTTCATCATTTTAATTCCTCTTTCTATTAGTAATTTATTTATAGTTTAATTATATCATACAATAATTGATTTTACTAGATTATCTTTTTTATATAATTTTATATAATTAAGTTGTAAAACAAAAAACAAAAGAAAGAAGAGCAATATGAAAAAATTCTTATCACATATTATTTTTATCGTTTCAATCATCTCGGAATTATTTTTTGCTGTCTGGACTATCTGGTTTATTTTTGATTGCAACGCAGTAGTAAATCTTATTCAAACAAGTTCATTTGCTAGATTTGCAATTGGGGTTTCATTATTGAAATTGATTTCCAATTGTAATTAGACAGTTTTTATGAAATATATATACAATATAGAAAATACAAGAGGTGAAATATGAAAGTAAAAGTAAGAACATCAAACAACTGGTTACGTATCTGTCAGACTGCAGTTGAAGAGCATAAATTTGACAGAACTCCTGAAACTGAAGGTCAATTAAGTGACGGTTATGGATATGGGTACTTCAAAGGTGCAACAGAATTTGATTCTATTGAAGATGCAAAATCATTCATTAAAGAACATAACGTTAAAATGTTTGAGACTGTTTTTGTAGAAGTTTAAGTAATTTTTATTGATTTTTTTGAAAATTAATAATGAATACTATAATTAATATGTAAATAAAAATAAAAAAATACCAGTTCAGTTTTACTGGATAAAATTATTAATGTATTTATATCTAATAATAATATAGAGTTATCTCGTGTTGTTAATCTAAATAGATGTATAGACCACTTAGTAATTAACTGTTATGTAATTGAAATACTGTAATAGATATAGAGTTATCTCGTATTCTTACATTAACGTGTTCAATGACCACTAACACTTTTTAAAATAAAGGCACAGTAATTGATTACCGTGTTTTTTATTTTCTTAACTTAATTTAATAAAGCTAAATAGTCAGAATATTAAATATATTAACAAATCACTTTTGTTTTATATAATTAAATTGTAATAAAAAAATAATTAAAAAGAAAGAAGAATTAAAATGAAAGCATATCAAAAATTCAAAGAAACACTAAACGTACAACTCCATTTATTGGGGAAAACTGACACTAATTATAATAAAGGAGAGATTCCTCTTGCTTTATTAAAGTTAGATGATAAATATTACGACCTTGTTGTGGAAACTGTCAATTGGATTGTGGAAGACTTCTTTGACGATAATCTATTTACTGGATTTGATGAACAAAAACAAGAAGAATACACTAACAAGATGAACATTGCTATTGAGCAATTCTACATTAACACAAGTGAGTTTGCCTCTAATGAAAAAGAATTTTCTGAATTATTAGTAGGTGAATGGTCATATCTATTAGATTTGTTCAACAACGCAGACGTCACTCATAATACATCAGTGGTGAAAGCAATTGGTGATGACTTGTTTGAAAATTACGTTGTTCTGTAATAATTAAAGAGAGATTTATATCTCTCTTTTTGTTTTAGTTTTAATTTTATATAATTAATTTGTAAAACAAAAAACCAAACAAAAGAAAGAAGGAATTATATAATGCGAATTATTAATTTTGACAAAACTTACAACCTATTTGACGGTGATAACGTCGATATTCTGGAAAAATTACCAGTACAAACCTATCGTGTTGTCTTTAACAAGCAAACTGGCTTCTCTTTAGAAAGCACAGATGACTTAGTTTTTGACAAAGATGAGAAGGTTTACGGTAATTCTACTCAAAAAGTAGAAAAAGTATTTAAACGTTACAAATCATTAACTACAAGTTTAGGTATTATGCTTAGTGGAGAAAAAGGTATTGGAAAGACGTTGTTTGTTCGACAACTTTCTGATAAAGCTCTAGAACTGGGAATCCCTGTTATTCTTGTATCTGATTCATATATAGGAATCTCTTCTTTCCTTAGCAAATTAAAGCAAGAAACTCTAATTATCTTTGATGAATTTGAAAAGGTATTTCCTAATAATGAAGAACAAACAGACCGTGAACCACAGTCTAAATTATTAGGTCTATTTGATGGTACTGGAACTCAAAAGCATATCTTTGCTATTACAGTCAATCATCTATATCGAGTAAATGAGTTTTTCATCAATCGTCCTGGTCGATTCCATTTTCACATTAGATTTACTTATCCAAATCCAGAGGAAATTACAGAATATATGACAGATAAATTATTAGAATTTGATGAAAATGTTATTAAATCTGTAATCTCTCTATCTGTTCGACAACCATTGAACTTTGATTGTCTAAACGCTATTGTATTTGAACTTAACCAAGGTGAGACACTTCAATCTGCTTTGGAAGATTTAAATATCACACGCGAAACAGTAAAACGTGACGTAACATTCGTATATGACGATGGAAGTTCTCAAATGATTAAATATGATTTATCTCTTGAAAAGGAAGTATATCTCGATACATATCTCGAAGAGGTTGGAGATGTAGTAATTATCAAATTTGACCTTGATGATGCCATTATAAAAGATGGAAAATATATTGCTGGTGCTGATATTCTTGAAATCACTTACGAAGATGGGGAAAAAGCCGCGAGAAAGAAAGTTAAATCTGTTGTAATTGCAAATACACCAAATGATAAACTTGGTCTATTAGTCTAATTAATAAAAAGAAGAATGTGAGCTAATTTTAGTTCACTTTTTCTTTTTTGTGCTATAACTAATATAGTTAATACAAAAGGAGTTTACTATGATTAAAACGGAAGGAAAATATAATAATGAGCAGGAAACGTCATCATATCATCTGGATGCTATTGCAGCAGTTAATGAATATGGAGAAGATGTATTCCTTGAATCTCTTCAAGAAATGAAAAACACAGACTGTACTAGTCATAAATTCATTTTGGCTTGGAATTATGCAGAGAATCGTTTTGCTGCATACCCGTTCCCATACAACACATATTTAGATGATGAAATATGGAAACTTAAAAATATAAGTGATTTAGGATATGTATTTTCATTCGTAAATATGTCTGGTCTTGGAAAAGCACCTAGTATGATTATGCTACTTAATAAATTCTGGGAAGAAGTTGCAAAAACAAGCCGTGATGTGTTAGAAGTCCAGGCAAGTGGTCCGTTTGCAGGTGTTGCACTATTGGATATGCACACAGCTTCTTCTTGTGAAGTCAAAAACACAGCTATTGTAGAATATCTATCTAATACGTTACGTTCTGAGAAAATGACATATAAGATAACAAAAGATATGCTGCCACTTATGATTAAGAATCGCTGTTGCGGTCGTGGAGCTTCTAATATTCAAGATGATGACATTAGAATCCCGCTATTTAAGGGACAGTTAGAGAACTGCTTAACACGTACAGCTTGGAATATGCTACCTAAACGATTATTTTCAAAGGAAGAATATGAGGGAATGATTAAGGAAATTTACCTCACTGCTAAAACAGATGAAGAACGTCTGCTTTATTTAAAGAATATCAAGAAGATTTCCAAAGTTGCACATAGAAATCTCATTGCAGACAAGACGTTGACTTTCCCAACTGAATAATATTAAGATTGGAAATATTCACGTTCATAATAATTAACTAGACTACCTCATTGACTTATGTTATAATATATATAACAATAAAGATATGTGGAGGGAATTATGGCTATACCAAAAGAAGATTTTGAGATACTTTTAGATGATTTTATTAATTCGCTAAAAGAAAAAGGCATAAATTTAGATTTAATAGAGTTTGTTGACGTCACTGATGAATGTGAAGAATGAAAATTTTAATCTAAAATAAAAAAAGAGTAATCATATGATTTCTCTTTTTTGTTTTATCAAAGTGTTGTGATTTTTGTTTTTTGTAGATATGCACGTTCACCATCTGGTTTATTAAAGTCATAAACCAAGTATTCATAAAGGAGAGTCTCAGACTCCACTAAATCTTTCTCCACAATAAAATCAATTAATTCATTTTTCGCTTTCACAAACAATAAGTCCACTTCTTCTTCTGATAGAGAATTATCACTATCAGAAACAAATGGTTCATTTAATGTTTTAATATTATAATATTCTTTGAACTCAAAATCCAATCCCAATGTGGAAACACCACTAGAATTAATTAAAACTTTAATAAAATACATTGGATATTCTGTTGTGTTGGTGACAATTTTATTTACAATAATAATTTCTTTATTATCATCAGATGAATCCACGTCTGTGTTTGGTTTATTCACAAGATTTTCTGTTTTATTCACAGGATTATCCTTTTTTACTTTTTTGTTTCTACGGAACAATTTAAACATATCATTACCTCACTCTTTAATTAGTTCTCTTACATTAGTCAGAGCTTTTCCGAGTTTATTCTGACCTTTCCACATTCTTTTATCAAGTGCGTCAGTAATTCTCACACCAACACCCCAAATTCTATCATAAGGTGATGCTTCTACTAATTCAGAATCACCCGTATCAACCAGCTTCTTTTTAATATCATTGTTCTGAGAGAATTTACAGATGAGAACCTCTTCCATAATATCAGATGACACACGACTCCACTCATCTTGATTAAAGTTTCTAACTTTCCGCCCTAATGCTTTAGCTTCTTTAGGTGTACGTGCTTTTAAAATTAAAGAGGCATTGTGATTGTCTTTAAAATAAATAGCCTTTTTGAACATAAACGCTTGTTCTGATGAAATGAATGTCTCGCCGTCCATTTTAAATTCAACTGGATAAAAATTAGACAAATATCCATTTTTATTATTTTCACCAAAGAAACATACCATATTGTTTACCATAACCAATTCTCCTGAGTTTTCTTTTTGCTTATCTTTGATTTTATTATATCATAATATAGCATTAATTTCAAATATATGATATAATATTACTATACGAATAGGGAGTGTTGGTGATTTTATGCTTAGTGATGATGGAGAATACACAAAACAAATATACGAAAAACTGTTATATTTAATTTTAATGGGTGAAGATATAAGTCCAATATTGAATTCTAAAAAGATAATGTCTAATCCGTCCACTGGTTTTTTTTACCTTAACTACTTTGAAGGTATATTTATGTGGGTTAAGAGGGGTGTTTCATTAAAAAAGCTTGTCGGATGGATAGACTCTCATAGAGAGTTTATTAACCGAGATATTGCTGGTCAGTTTTTGTACCACAACTTGGATAAAGAAATAGAAAACTATACAAGTTATAGTGCAAACCATATAAAATTAATAGTTTTTTGCTATAATAATAATATTGATTTTTCATCAATCAAAGACCCAACTATTTTCTGGCGAACAGCAAAAGAAGAGATTGAGCGTAATTATGAAATCTCTATTAATTTAAGAACAATGACTTATACAGAAATTTAACAATATAATTATATTAAAAAACTTTAAATAAGAAAGAGGTATGGTGTTATGATTGAAAGTAACGTTGCTAAATATAATGGAGAAATTATAGTTATTCACAACGCATTTGCTGGTGAATATTACTATATCAAATATAGTGATATGTTAGACTTAAATGATAAGTATTCTGGTTCAATCCCAATTTCTAAATTTCT
>RRZT010260619.1_pt1 | contig 26438 bp, 32 predicted proteins | sample 2165551 | NCBI WGS metagenome assembly RRZT01 (sample SAMN10456910, study PRJNA506462) | wastewater metagenome | biome: wastewater; feature: sludge; material: wastewater sludge; isolation source: wastewater sludge with Escherichia coli K12::gfp cells carrying plasmid... | place: USA: Moscow, Idaho... | reverse complement strand
TATTCAGCTTGCGACTTATCTAATGTAATGACTTTAATTTTATGATAGCTTGGTTTTTGGTATTTTAAAGTAAATATACTTTTAAGTTTTTCACTCAAAGAAATCTTGGAGCGAATGGTTTTTTTAAAAAAATCTAAATAATTTTCAATACCTGTATTATCATCATATTCATATTTACAATGCTCATTGGTGTTTGTTGTGATATCATCAATGGCTTGACAAAATTCTTGATAATCTTGACTGCGTAACGTAATAAATCGGTGATTGTTTTCGCCCTTTAGGGCATTTTGTGAAATATGGGCATTATGTTGATTGGCAATACGGCAAACATCTTGCAAAATATAATCATCAAATGCTAAAAAGCGAACCTTACCATGCCATTCAAAATAACCTTGATAATTGGCACTCGGGTTTTGGCTTTGAAAGAGTGAAAGTTTATCGGCAGGGATTTCTACTTTATGGCGAATGGTATTAAAGCCTGCCCTAGCAAAACACCCCTTTAATTCATCAATCACTGCCAAAATCTCATCAAGGGTCTCTGCCGCTTGCACCAAAGACAACATCGGCTGCTGAGTATGCACACCGACAGGCAGTTCAATCAGCACCGCCTTACCACCCATATCACGGCATAGGCGTTCAAAGTCGGGCAGTCTGTCGGTGCTTAGGTCGCTTATGGTAAGATGAATTTCAAAGGGGATTTTGGTCATGATTTAACCTTGTGTTTTTAACCAATCCAAATACGCCTTGGTGGCTTGCTCTTTTTGATTATCGCCATATTCATAAAACCGCACGCCTGCCATTTCATCGGGCAAATACTGCTGGGCGCGATAATGATTGGGATAATCGTGGGGATAGATATAGCCTTGCCCATAGCCTTCGTTTTGCATCAGCTCGGTTACGCCATTTCGTAAGTGTAGCGGTACGGGGTATTGGTGCTGCTTGGCAAAGGCAAGTGCATCATTGATCGCTTTATAAGCGGTGTTGGATTTGGGCGATGTCGCTAGATAAATCAGCACCTGCGATAAAATAATGCGAGCTTCAGGCATACCAATGCTTTGCACGCTACGCAAGGCGGTATCAGCAAGCAGTAAGGCATTAGGATTGGCAAGCCCAATGTCTTCACTGGCACTGATCACCAGCCTGCGGGCGATAAACTCAGGGGCTTCGCCTGCATTTAGCATACACGCCAACCAATACAGCCCCGCATCTGCGTCCGATCCCCGTATCGCCTTGATCATCGCTGAGATGATGTCGTAATGCATATCGCCATGCTTATCATAACGTGGCATCAGCGTCTGTGCGGTACTGGCGATCAAATCCCTATCAATGACCAGCTCGCCTGCCACATTTGGCACGGCAGTTTGCACCGCCATTTCTAACAAGTTTAACGCCCGTCTTGCGTCCCCTGCCACCAGACTGGCAATGGCTGTAGGGTCGCTTAGGCGAATGTTTAGGGTCTTTAACACGCTATCTGTACTGATTGCTCGCTGTAATACCTGCCCGATCTCATCATCGCTTAAGGGCTGCAAGCGATCCTGACAACGGGACAGCAGAGCGTTATTTACGCTAAAAGACGGATTTTCGGTGGTTGCCCCAATCAGCGTCACCGTGCCCGCTTCCACCGCCCCAAGCAGTGCGTCCTGCTGCGCCTTATTAAAGCGGTGTATCTCATCAATAAATAGTACAGGCACACCAAACACCCCGCCTGCGTTATCGATCAGCTCTCGCAAATCCTTGACGCTTAATGTCAGTGCTGACTGGGCGATAAATTCACGCCCCACAGCGTCCGCCAACAGCCGTGCCAAAGTCGTCTTGCCAATGCCCGCTTCACCATATAAGATAAGGCTTGGCAAATACCGCTGAGATAACATTTTGCTAATTGGGGCATTATCGCCCAATAAGTGCGTTTGTCCTATGATGTCGTTTAAGGTTTTAGGTCGCAGACGCTCGGCAAGGGGGATATTCATGGTTTATTTTATGATGATTGAATGATGTTGGGTAGCTGTCCCAAAAATATGGCTTCGGCGATTTTGCCTTGTTGTTCGATATTATACGCCCAAAAACTTTTTTGGCGGTCAAAGCGGTAACGATAGGGGTTATATTTATAAAAACTTAAATAATACAAACTTTGTAATATCGCCCCACGCCACAACACGCCCACGCCCTGCTGATACTGCAAAACGTGGGTCAGCTCATGGATAAGTAGGGTTTGATAAGATAGCGATTCTGCCGAATAATCGCCCCGATAATGCCTATCGCCCACAAAAATAAAACCATTAGGGGCAATCAACACGTCAGGAGCTTGCCACGGCACATAAGGATAATTGACAATCCGCACCCGATCATAATCCAGCAATTCGCCAAATACAGGATACGCCAAGGCAATTTCGCCTTGGGTTAAAGGACGCATCGGCACGGGTTTATTTTGGTATTTTTTAAGACACCAAGGAAGCTTCACACTTTGACCGCTTTGGTAATGGTGTAGGTTTTGCCTTGCTTGACTTTATCGGCATTGCCAAACACTTCAGTAAACGCCCGTTTCATGAATTGACGCAGTCCGTTAATCGTGACCACATAAAAGCGTCCGCCCACTTCCATACGCTCATAAGCGTCAAGCAGGTATAAATAATGCTGTTCTTTGCCGACTTTGGCAGGCAGATTAGACATCACAAGGCTAAAGCGTTTGTCCTTATCCACATCATTAAAGCCATTAGAAAGCTGAACGTGAGTGTTGGTCAATCCGTTTTTTTGGCAATTTAGGCGGGCATATTCTACCGCCACAAAGTCTTTATCAATCAATAAATGTTGACCGTCAGGGCATTCACGGGCGGCGGTCATGCCAAGCACGCCATAACCACAGCCTAAGTCAATGGAGTTGTCCGCTGTCTGAAAGTCCACATGATCAAGCAGCATCAGGCTACCGTCATCTAGCTTTTCGGGGCTAAAAATCCCCCAAGTGGTCGCAAAATCAAAGGGCTTGCCCAGCACATCTTGACGAAAATTAATGTCTTGTCGCCAGTATTTGGCTCGCTCTTGCAATTCTTGTAAAGTAAAATCGCTCATAAATCGCCTATTTGTTCCAAATTCGTTTATATTTTGCCAGCAGGTCATCGGGGGTTTCGGGTGTGCTGTCGTCTTTGATGATGCAATCAATCGGACATACCTTATCACAAGTCGGCTCATCATAAAAGCCCACACATTCGGTGCATAAGTCGGGATTGATGACATAGGTTTTTTGCCCTGTGCTGTCGTAGCTGATGGCTTCGTTGGGGCATTCAGGTTCGCAGATGTCGCAGTTAATGCAGTCTGGGGTGATTTTTAGTGCCATATTATCCAAATAAGGAATGTCTAATTCTTTTCCAAAAATTCTTTTGCAGTAATGATTTCTATCCCCCGATAAGGGTTCATAGAAAGTAGGTCTTTTTTATCGCCTGTTACTAAAAATCTAGCATTTGCCGATAATGCCACTGCTAAAAATTTATTGTCTTTAGGGTCTTTACAATCCACAACGGTCTCGGTCGGCTCAATCACAATCACTGATTTGACAAAGTTACTGATAAACCACGTTTTATCATAAGGACGACCCACAAAATATTTATCAAATTTTGGGCGGTTAATAACTTCCAAAAACTCACCTAAAGTTTCATGGCAGACGCACGGTTCATAATACAAAAACGCTTTATCAACCGCTTTGGCAATCAGTGAATTAGGAAACAAAATGGCACTGATTAAAATATTGGTATCAATCACAATAAACTGATGTTCATTCATGATGATTTACCTTGCTGATAAACCAGCTCTCGCTCTTGCTCTATCAAGCGACTAACTTCGGCAAGCTCATCATCGCTTGGCAAGGCTTGATGTTCGCCATTTTCTCGTAAACCCTGCAAAAATCGCATTTTAGCACTTAATCTCATCATCTCCATGGCTTCGGCATAAGCAAACACCGCCATGGTTGGGCGTTTGTGCTGGGTAATGACGACAGGCTCTCCGCTTAGGGTTTTGACAAGGTCGGAAAACTCGCCAAACTTGGTTTGCACCTGCTGGGACGTAATAACGTGCATGGCATTCTCCATAAAATATATATTTTCTATAGTTTATAGAGTTTATATAAAAAAAGCAATTTATGACATGCTTATTCTAATAACTAAAATGCCCCACACCTATTTACCACTTTTGGAATAAGCAAATTCCCAATCTAAATTGCACAAGCGGTTAAATTTCTATAATATAGTCTCACATTTACAACACATAACGCAGAACACATCATGAAAGACAACATCACTTTATATAAGCAAATTCACCCTTGCCAATGCCCTACGTTAGCAAATTTGGGTTATAAAAGTTTGGTTAATTTACGTTTTGATGACGAATGTCAAGGACAGCCCAAAAACTGCGACTTACAGCGCAGCGCCAAAAGTGCGGGGCTGTCTTATCAGCACCTGCCGATCGATGGCGACAGCTTACACCTAGATAGCGTGCAAGCCTTTGCTAAGCTCATTCATGACTTGCCTAAGCCTGTGATGGTGTTTTGTGGGACAGGTACTAGAGCCAAAAGACTGTATCAAAGTGCGGTGGTTAGTGGATTGATTTAACCACGGAACGGTATTTGCAAAGGTAAACACACCTTACAAATACAAACTCATAAACCCCATATGATTTCAAAGTACAAAAGTCTTAATAAAAATACAAAAACCGCCTTATTATGCAGCATTCCGTGTTTTTTACTCATGTCGTGTTTTGGTGTTATAACAACACAAGGTTGGCATGTCCCAAATCTTGATGAAGTACATTACGATGAAGGCATTGTCAAAGTGGTTGAAATTCCAAAATCAAAAAAGGGAACTGTGGCTCATATTGAAATCAAGACCAATGATGGCAGACGCTTACACCTTGGTTGTAGCTATACAGCCTATTATTATATTAACTACAGCAACTGTGCAAAAGGAAAAAGAAAAGAATTTCTTAACAAAGTGCATGGCAAAAATGCAAAAGTTGGCTGGTATATACAAAAGCCATTTTTGGGGTTTCATAACCCTTATCCACAAATGATCTCATTACAAATTGATGGCAATTATGTTAATGATTTTGAGTATGATAAAAAAACAACCTACCTAAGTGATGCTTGGAAAAGATTTTTAATAGGCATAATGGCTAATTTTATTATTTTTTCTATTATGTACATGCTTATTTATAGCTTACCCAATCCAGACAAATCTTAAATTTATCAACTTTCTGCAATACCAACTAAAAATTGGTATTTTGCAGAAAGTCTAACGCTTCTTTGCAACTTTAATTTTTCAGCTTTAGCTTGGTAATTTAAACCCATTGATTTGACTGGTTGCTTTTTGTACATCGCCTTGCATAAGTTTTGCCAAAGCGTCCACGCTACAATCAATGGCTTGTTCTATGGCGATTTTATCATCAACACTTGGGCGAGACAGCACCCATGAGCTGACCTTAGACGCGTGCCCTGGGTGCCCGATACCAATGCGCAAACGATAAAAATCACTGCCAATGTGTGGCACAATGTCCCGCAGTCCATTATGTCCGCCATGTCCGCCACCAAACTTTAGACGTACACTACCCGCCCCAATGTCTAACTCATCATGAGCGATTAACATCTCTTCGGGGCGAATTTGGTAAAAGTTTGCCAATGGCACAACCGCCTGCCCCGAACGGTTCATCAAAGTATCGGGCAATAAAATCCGCACGTCCGAGCCGTATATCGTCCCCCGCCCCACATCGCCATGAAACTTTTTATCGTGGGTTAGGCTAATATTAAAGCGGTCGGCAAGCGTCTGAGCAAACCAAAACCCTGCATTATGGCGGGTATCCTTATAAGCATCGCCCACGTTGCCAAGACCGACTATTAGTTTAATCATTATATTACCTATTTCATTTAATAAATTTTAGCCATAAAAAAAGCCAACATAAATATTGGCTTTTTTGTCCTAAGCTAAACCTAGATTAGGCACGCACAAAGTCCACGTGTAACGGGGTGGTCTTGGCGGGGTGGCGTTGTAGGGCTTTGATGTTTACGCTTTCGTTGCCACTTTCTAGGGCTAGAGTAATAACAGAGCTGTAGAACGCTTCGTCTTCTAGGGCACGCACAAGCTCGTTGTATTTAACACAAACGGCTTTAGGCTCGCCTTTACCATAGATGATGGCAGGTACTAGGTTTTCTTTACGCAGGCGGCGGCTCGCACCTTTGCCCTGCTGATCTTCGCTACGCAAAACAGCGTTTAGAGTGTAACTCATGGGATATTCCTAAATTAAAATCAAATAAATACCATAACTTGCGACCAGTGATGGCTTGTTGGCTTTTTAGCCAAGCCTACTATTATAAAAATTTTTTGTGGTTTTGTCAATTTTACCAGTAAATTTATCAATTTTTACAAAAGAAACCTGTGGAAAGGTTAGAGTAACAATCCACGAATTTGTTATAATAGCACTTTTACAAACAAGGAATAACACAATGGGTCAAATCGCATCGGGCGTATGGATTTCGCTGGCATTGTATTTTATTTTAATGCTTGGCATCGGAGTCTATGCCTATTTTAGACAACAGCGTAGCATCGAAGGTTATATGCTGGGCGACAGGGGGCTGGGCCCTGCGGTGACGGCACTGTCGGCAGGGGCGTCTGATATGTCAGGGTGGCTACTTTTGGGCTTACCAGGGTATATGTATGGCTCGGGGATAGTCAGTTTATGGATTGCTGTGGGGCTAACCATTGGGGCGTTTGCTAATTATCTGCTGGTTGCCCCACGCCTGCGGGTTTATACCGAGGTCACCAATGCCATTACCTTGCCTGACTTTTTTGCCAATCGCTTTCATGACACCACGCATCTGCTGCGTATGATCTCAGCGGTGGTGGTGATTGTGTTTTTTACCGTTTATACAGCGGCAAGCCTTGTCAGCGGTGGCAAGCTGTTTGAAAACTCACTGGGATTAGAATACAGCCTAGGACTGTGGGTGACCGCTGGGGTGGTGGTGGCTTATACGCTGTTTGGTGGATTTTTGGCGGTATCATTGACCGACTTTGTGCAAGGGGTCATCATGCTTATCGCCATGCTTGTTGTGCCTTATGTGGCATTTAATGAAGTGGGTGGTATTGCCAACGGCATCGCAGTCGCCAAAAGTCTAGACCCTAAACTATTTGACCTGATGAATGGCGTGACCGTCATGGGGGCGGTGTCGCTTATGGCGTGGGGGCTTGGTTATTTTGGACAGCCACACATCATCGTACGTTTTATGGCGATTCGCTCGGTCAAAGACATTCCTGTGGCGTGTGGCATTGGCATGAGCTGGATGATTGTCAGCCTTGCAGGGGCACTGTTGGTGGGGCTGTCGGGCATTGCTTATATACATCAGCACAGCATGACTTTAAAAGACCCTGAAACCATTTTTTTGGTATTTGCAGGGCTGTTGTTTCACCCCTTGGTATCGGGCTTTTTATTGGCGGCGATTTTAGCGGCAATCATGAGCACCATTTCTAGTCAGCTACTGGTGGTGTCTAGCTCTTTAACCCGTGATGTGTATCAATTATTCCTTGATAAAACTGCCAGTGAAGAGCGTCAAGTGCTGGTCGGGCGTATCAGCGTGGTCGTGGTGGCAGTGGTGGCAATCCTGTTGGCAGGCGACAAAGAAAACTCGGTGCTAGATATGGTGTCGCACGCATGGGCAGGCTTTGGGGCAAGTTTTGGGCCTTTGGTGTTGCTTGGTCTAATGTGGAAACGCATGAACTGGCAAGGGGCGTTGGCAGGCATGGTGGTTGGTGCGTTGACGGTGATTGTTTGGGTGTATGGTGGCTTTACTATCGGTGGCGAACCTGCCAATAAAGTGATTTATTCTATCATGCCCGGCTTTGTGTTTAGTGTCATTGCCACGGTGGTGGTTAGCCTTATGACCCCTGCCCCAAGCCAAAAGATTTATGATGAATTTGAAAATATGAAAAAGCAGTTAAAATAAACTTTATAAATCTTAAAAAAACGTGGTTAATTTAATTTAGCCACGTTTTTTCTTATTTGCCTGTTTTTAATTCTGTCGTAATACAGTTTAACATCATCTGCATGATAGCAATACAATCCAACGCATTTCTAGCTTTTATTTTACGATAATTAGCAGACCCATTTTGATTAAAATTGGCTGAAGTCATATTGCCATCATAAGCGATACTATCGTCATACATCATCGCTTTGGTTGCTCCACCAATAAAATAAATCACCAAGTCTTGCTTTAAGTTTAATTCATCATCAAAATATAAGTTTTGCAAATGATTAAGGGTGGTTTTGCTATAATGAAGACGTTCATTTTGCTTGATAAAATACGCTTCATCATAATCCAAGGCAAATAAAAATCTTAAATAAAAATCCTTGGTAATTTCACAAGTCTTGACTTGATTGGTATAACCGCCCAAAATATCAAAATCCTGCGCTACTGATTTTTCTACCGACTTAAAAGGAAAGGACGAACGCACCTCCACAGTTTTTGTGATGCTTTGCAAATCACCCTGTTTGTTATACCATGACTTATGAATGGTTAAATCCACTTGATCAATGGGGCTGTTAGAATTATCAAGTTCAATTTTGATATTGGGGTTTTTATTATAATAAGTCAGCATCTCAAAACAAAGCTGCTCAATGATAAGCCCACAAAAAGATTTAAGACGTATTTCTTGTTCATCTCGGCGACTACCTGATGAATTTGCTGCATTAAATCTAATTTGCTCCAATCGCTGCTTGGCACTGGTTAGTAATCTTTGGGTAAATTGGCTGTCATGTTTTAAAATAATTTTTTGAATACGAAAGGGTAAATCGGTAAAATGATGGGATACTGCCCGATTATTATCATCAGCCAATAACGCACCACTTTTACAGTTTACATAATAAACTTCCATCATAACCCCTGCTTTTTATGTGAAATAAGTACCCGAGAATACAACCGATGTCCTTGTAAATAAGCCCGATCAAGCTTACCCTGCCAACTATCAACAATTAAATCAGCCAAAAGCCCCGCCTTGACATAAAAATCCATACCCAAAATATCAAATTGATCAGGATTATATTTATCCAAAAAACTGATAGGCACACCCATAACCCCTTGATAATCACTAGGGATGACAGCGGTTTTGGGTATTTCTATGGCATGGTAATTATCATAGGGTTGATAGGCGTGTTTTTGGGCGATTTTTGGGTATTTTTTTAGATTGTCGCTCATGGTTGATAAAGGCAGCGGCTTATGTCGTTGTCCGTGTTCTATATTAGTAAACCAACGTACGCCTTTAACACGAATATACTTATAACCCTCATCATCCACACGAAACCCTGCGGCATTTAAAGGGTAACTGTCAGGCACTCTAAATTCTCTATCACCACTACTGATCGTTGCACCAAGCCACATATCATTATCTTTAATCAAAGGAAATACATCTTTATAAGTCAATGCATTCATGTTACCAATGATAGAAAAACATTTATTTCCTGATATTATCCATGCCAAAAATTCACGAAATAAAGAAAACGGCGGATTGGTAATAATAATGTCTGCCACATCTCTAAAGGCGGTCACTTCTTCACTGCGAAAATCACCATCACCCATTAAATCAAACCATGGTAATTTTTGCAAAGACGAAATATCATCAGGATAATTTTCTTGGGTTAAGATCAAGGCTTTGGCTTGCTTTATGCCATCTGATTGATTGGCAATATAACTTGTACTGATAAGTTTTTGCAATCCCAATGGTTTAAAGTTTTTGACAAAATATTTGGTAAATTCACCATATTTTAAATCATTACAAGGCAACAGCACCGTTTTACCTTTAAAAATATCAGGATTAAACGTCAAATACGCTTGCATTTCTTTTTCTATATCAATATATTGCGTATAAAACTCATCGTTTTTATCATTTTTGGCTTTGACCAAATCACCATTTTTTTTGATTTTAGTCATGAGTGCGTCCTGACTCAAAGCGTAGCGTCTGCATATCCCATCTTGGCACACACTGCACCGATAGCCCATCACTTTGCCCCGCCTTTAGACGGTAATACCCCGCATAAGCAATCATCGCCCCATTATCAGTGCACAGCTGGGGCGGTGCATAATAGACGCTTGCCCCCTGCTTTGCCAACGCCCCTTCTAGCTGTTGGCGTAGCGTCTGATTTGCCGACACCCCGCCTGCAATCACCAAGCGTTTTAGCCCTGTTTGCTTCAGTGCTTTGGTGCATTTTTTGACCAAAGTATCCACCACCGCATATTGAAAACTGGCACAAATATCACTGCGAATCTGCTCATCACTGTCAGAATGTGGCGTGTCTTTAATCAGGTTATGCACCGCTGTTTTCATGCCACTAAACGAAAAGTCCAAACCCTTATGTAGCATGGGGCGTGGCAGGTCATAAGCATGGGGATTGCCTGTTTTGGCAAGTTTTTCTACGTTTGGACCCCCAGGGTAAGGCAGATTTAACATTTTGGCGGTTTTGTCAAAGCATTCGCCCACCGCATCATCAATGCTTTCGCCTAAAATCTGGTATTGCCCCACATCATCGGCACGCACCAGCATGGTATGGCCGCCCGACACCAACAGACACACAAAGGGAAACTCAACTGCCGTGCCAAGCAGTGGGGCAAGCAAATGCCCTTCCATATGGTGCACGCCAATGGCAGGCACACCCAGCCCAAACGCCAGCGTGCGACCAAATAACGCCCCCGTCATCAGTGCCCCAATCAGCCCCGGGCCTTTGGTAAAGGCAACAGCGTCAATGTCGCTTTTTTGAATGTCAGCTTTAACAAGCAATTCATTAAATAGCGGGACTAGTTTACGAATGTGGTCACGACTGGCAAGCTCAGGCACAACACCGCCATAAGTGGCGTGTAGCTCTACTTGGCTATATAACACCTGTGCCAAGACACCGCCTTTGCCGTCATTTAACGTACTGTCATAAATCGCCAGTCCCGTCTCATCGCAGGACGTTTCTAAACCAAGAACTTTCATGGGCTTAACTCAACATAAATTGGCGTATTATAGCATGGCTTGCCATGTTTCAAAAAAGCTCTGATTAAGCTATAATGACAAGCTGTTTTTATCAATTTTTATGGGTAAATCATGCAAGTTTTAGTATTGGGTGGCGGCGTCGTTGGTGTGGCAAGTGCCTATTATTTGGCAAAGCAAGGGGCAAAAGTCACCGTCATCGAACGCCAACACGATGTTGCCGAAGAGACCAGCCACGGCAATGCAGGACAAGTCTCCCCTGGGTACTCCACCCCTTGGGCAGCCCCCGGCATTCCTGTTAAGGCGATGAAATGGCTGTTTCAAAAACACGCCCCACTCGCCATCAGCCCTGACGGCAGTTTATGGCAAGCGTCTTGGGCATTTCAAATGCTCGCCAACTGTAGCGATGAACGTTACGCCATCAACAAAGAACGCCTGATGCGGGTTTCTGAATACAGCCGTGACGTTTTGCGGGCATTGCGTGCTGATACAGGCATCTCTTATGAACACCGCTCAAATGGGACGTTGCAATTGTTTCGCACGCCTGCTCAATTAGAGGCGGTTGGCAAAGACATCGATGTCCTAAAAGAATGTAACGTTGCCTATGAGCTCTACGACAACCCGCAAGACTTGGCAAAAGCAGAGCCCGCCCTTGCCCGTGCAGAAGGGCTTGTTGGCGGACTGCGATTGCCCAATGACGAAACGGGCGACTGCAACCTATTTACCAAAGCCCTAAAAGATCTCGCCATTGAACTTGGCGTGGAATTTCGCTTTAATCAGCTTATCAGCCGTATTGACCATGACGGACGACAAGTCACAGGCGTGGTGGTCGGCAACGAAACTTTGACCGCTGACGCTTATGTGTTGGCGTGTGGCAGTTATTCTCGCCTGCTTGCCAAGCCCTTGGGGTTAGAGCTGCCCGTTTATCCTGTCAAAGGCTATTCGCTAACCATTCCCATCATTGACAAGGACAACGCCCCTGTCTCTACCGTACTTGACGAAACTTATAAAGTTGCCATCACTCGCTTTGATGACCGCATTCGGGTGGGCGGTATGGCAGAATTATCGGGCTTTGATTTATCATTAAACCCTGCCCGCCGTGCCACTTTAGAAATGGTGGTTGGTAGCCTGTTTACAGGGGGCGACATTAAAAAGGCTACTTTTTGGACAGGACTACGCCCGATGACGCCCGACAGCACCCCCATCATCGGCAAAAGTCCCATCGCCAACTTATACATCAATACAGGTCACGGTACGCTAGGCTGGACAATGGCGTGTGGTTCGGGTAAACTCATCAGCGACATCGTGATGAATAAAACGCCCGACATCAGCACTGACGGTTTGGCATTAAACAGATACAATTAACTTAGGAAATTTTATGAGCGACATTCAATATTTTAACAGCACCGCCACACTAAGCGAAGTTAGCGTACATGGCAATACCGTTTATTTGGCAGGACAAGTGCCCGATGATGATAGCTTAGACATCACGGGACAGACCCAGCAAGTGCTTGCCAACATTGATAAAATGCTTGCCCTAGCAGGTACAGACAAATCTCGTATGTTATCTGTGCAAGTATTTATTAAAGATTTGGCGGATTTTCCTGCCTTTAATGCGGTATGGGGACAATGGGTGGCAGACATCACACCCCCTGCCCGTGCCACCATTCAAGCCAATTTGGTCAATCCCAACTGGCTGGTGGAAGTCATGGTGGTCGCCGCTAAGCCCTAATGACCACATCCTTAATCATCGGTCTTACAGGCGGTATCGGTAGCGGTAAAACGCTCGCCAGCGATTGGTTTGGCTCTCAAGGCATTGATGTCATAGACGCCGATGTCATTAGCCACGCCATCACTGTCAAAGGTTCACCCATCTTGGACATTCTAAAAGACGCTTTTGGGGCGTGGGTGCTAAGCGATACAGGCGAGCTAAACCGCCCTGCCCTACGTCAGCACGTCTTTGCCAATCCTAGCGAACTTAACCGCCTAAACGCCATCATGCACCCTGCCATTCGCCAAGCAATCACAGACGCACTAAGTAAGGCAAACAGTCCCTACGCCATACTCTCTGCCCCCTTACTGCTTGAAAGCATCAAAGGCGACGATAAAGGCTTAACCGCCCTGTGTCAGCGAATACTGGTGATTGATGTTCCCGAAAGCGTGCAAAGACAGCGTGCCAGCGGTCGAGACGGACAAACCTTAGCAAGCATTCAAGCCATCATGGACAAACAGCTCCCTAGGCAACAGCGTTTAAGTTTGGCTGATGATGTGGCGGATAATTCAGGCGATAAAGATGAGCTTTATCGGCAGCTTGAGTGGTTACATCACAAATATTTGGATTTGGCAAAAAAATGACTTAGGATTATGCTAAGTCATTTTTAAATTTAAAATCATCAATCCGCTTGGCAGTGGTCAGTAAACTGTTTATAAAAATAAAAGTCGTTTTCGCTGATGACTTTATCGCCTTTTAAACAAAAATTTATACTGGTAAAATGGTGATTGCCATATTCATAATTATACAAACTAAAAGAATAGATGACATTATTTTTTAATAAATGATGATAGTCTGACAAAATAAATTGCGATAGTTTTTGATTAAAGGTTTTATCATAAACGGTTGAAAATTTTGAATTTTCTTTATCCAATAAACGAATTTCCGCCGCACCAACATAACCTTCTTGAAAATTAACTGACAAACCACGATCACCAAGATTTATATTAAACAACTTACTTTTATCATATTGCACATTAAAAATAACAAACAAAAATACAATAAAGCAAAATAGTAATATCATGATTGCGAAGATGATTTTTTTAAAAATATTCATGATGATAAATTGATATAAGCAAGGCAATCATTTAAATCTAAAATGAGAAAAAGCCCAAAGTGTATAAATAACACAAAGGGCTTTAGCAACCTAAGTATTGTTAAAATCAAAACAACTGCCAATCAACGCTTTAAAAAACCCTGCTTTTGCAAATACTCAAGCATAAAGGGACGCACGTCCGCCCCAAAGGTACTGGCAATTTGGGCTTTCCAGTCCAAATCCAAGCCACGTCCGTTATAATATTCACGCACCACCTCATTATAAGCACCCAAAGCGTCATCACTGGCAACCTTATAAGTGTCGGTAGAAACCAGCACATCAAGCGGTAGGCGTGGACGCTGTGATTGGTTGATTTTGGCGGTCATGTCAGGGTGTCCAAGGCACAAACCAAACAATGGCACAACGTGTTTGGGAAGCTCTAACAGCTCACTGGCACGTGCAATATCATTACGCAGTGAACCGATATACACACCGCCAAGACCCAAACTCTCCGCCGCCGCCAGCACGTTTTGAGCCATTAGAGCAGTATCAATCGCCCCAATCAGTGCCACTTCCGCCCAGTCAGTCTCTACATCGGTCAGCTGATGATGTCTTTGTGCGTCCATACAAAACACCAAATATTCCGCACAGCTTTCCACATAGCCATGACCCAAACGCTTGCCGTCCGCCTCTGCCTGTGCGTATTCGTCAGCGGTCATGTCGCAAGAGATTTGGCGAAAGGCGGTGCGTTTTTCGGGGTTTACCACACGCACGATACTGGTCGCCTGTAAAAAACTAGACGTAGAAACCGCACGTCCCGCTTCTAGGACAGCGGTTAGCATTTCGCTAGAAATCGGCTCGCCCGTAAATTTACGAATAGAGCGGTGATTTAATAGGGTTTCTAAGGTAGGAGAACTTGGCAACATGGCTTTATCCTTGGTAAAAATTTTATCTTAGCAAGGTTTAAATCAAAAGGCAAATTTGTTTTTAGCTAAGGAATGACTTATAATCATGACCATAACTTATTTATTTTTGGAAAAAATCATGGCAAAAAAACCCAGTAACCAAATTTGTGCCAACAAAAAAGCCCGCCACGAATATTTTATTGAAAGCACCTTTGAAGCAGGGTTGGTGCTAGAAGGTTGGGAAATCAAATCCATTCGTGCAGGTAAAATGGCAATCACGGACGCTTATGTCATCTTTAAAAATGGTGAAGCCTTCTTATTTGGTGGACACATACAGCCCCTACTGACCAGCTCAACACACATAAACCCCGACAACATTCGCACCCGCAAGCTATTACTGCACCGCCGTGAAATTGACCGCCTGTTTGGTATGGTCAATCAAAAAGGCTATGCGGTAATCCCCCTATCCTGCTACTGGAAAGGCTCACGAGTTAAATGTGAGATCGCCCTTGCCAAAGGTAAAAAACTGCACGACAAACGAGCCACCCTAAAAGAGCGTGATTGGCAAATGGATAAAAAACGGGGCTTTAAGGCGGAAGGTCGCTGATTTAATCCTATATCCAATAAAAATCCCAAATCATCACTGGTTTGGGATTTTGATTTATCAAATCATTTTTTCTTCGCAGGACCAAGCAACATACCCATTTGGCGACCTTCCACCTTAGGGCTTTGCTCAACGGTTGCCACATCAGCGGTATCGGCAATGATACGTTCAAGCTGAGCTCGACCAATCTCTTGGTGTGCCATTTCACGTCCACGAAAACGGATACTTACCTTAACTTTATCCTTGTCTTCCAAAAACTCCATAATCTTACGCAGTTTTACCTGATAGTCAGCTTCTTCAGTACCAGGGCGTAGCTTGATTTCACGCACTTGCGTTTGTTTTTGGTTCTTTTTGGCTTCTTTGGCTTTTTGTTTTTGGTCGTAGAGATAACGCTTATAATCCATGATCTTGCACACAGGCGGTTTGGCATCGGGTACAAGCTCTACTAAGTCCAAGTTATCATCAGCGGCGGTTTTTAGGGCGGTTTTTAGATCAACCACGCCCAGCTGTTCGCCATCTTCTTTGACCAAGCGTACTTCTTTGGCACGAATTTCATCGTTGATGTTTAAACGGTTTAACGGTTTAATGGGTATTACTCCAAGTTAAAAAAATACGTTCTCATTCTACTTAAAAAAATATGGGATTGCAAGGTAATTTTATCCACAAATCATTTTTGGCTGTTCGGATTTCAACAAAAAATGCGTGTCAGATAATCTCCTGCCAATACCATCAATAGCTAATTTATTTTGAAAATAAAACAAATCATCACGAGTATAATCCATAATATGTAAAGTTAGATCATACATATGTGGCTTAATTTTTTTGTTAATTTCTGATGACATTTTTATACCAACACCCAAACCAATTAAAGTACCAGCCCCCATTGAAGCTCCGCCAGTACTTAAGTCAATCATGGCTCCAGCCTTTACAGAAGCAGTAATTAAAGCTGTTGTTACACCATAACGAGAAATATACATAATTGCCTTTAGCATTTTAATTTTATCCTGATCAGATTTATTAACACCACGATATTCATGCTTAACACTGGACATTTCTTGTAAAAGTTTTACGCCCAATACTATTTCTCCAATTACAGGAATAAATTCTCCAGCACCATCAAATACATCTGCTCCATGATTAGCAATAAGCTGTTCTACATTTTCAGTAATCGTTGTGGTAAACTCAATATTAGAAACTTGCATAACATCAATAAATTGCGATGCCAACTCTGGAGATTTGTCTAGGATTTTCTCTTGTATTTCTATACTGGTTGCAAATAATACATCAGGATTTTCTAACATTTTACCATGAACTTCTGAAGCATAATCCACTGCACCCATCTTGGCTTGTATCAACATTTCTTCGCCATCAGCACTGACACCCCTAATATCCCAAATAGGCTGTGTGGCATTTTCAGAAATCGCAAACTCCCAACCATCGTACTGTTCATTTAAACTATCGGTTAATTGCATTTCGTAAACTTTACCTTTAATGCCACTGATAAAACCTGTTAAAGTCTCACCACTCATGTCAGCACCGCCCTTTGCCATTAGTGCTTCATAAAGGCTTTGATTTTCAGCAAGGTTTGGGTATTGACTGGCAAAGCCTTCAGCGATACTATCATCAATATTAAAATGATTAAAAGCATACAGCATGGCTATTTCGGTTGCAACACCAATTTCAATCGCCATACTTTCTTTTTTCAGATTTTCAGTTTGGCTAACAAAATGTTTTAAGCCATATGCTGTTTCACTGGTTTCAATGGCTTTTAATTCATCAAGATATTTTATAGATTGCACAATCCATCTCCTAATAAAACGACATAACCAAAGCAATGACCGCCATAACCAAAGCACAAATATTTAACCAATCATATTTTTTGGTTTTTAGTTTTGATATGATTTCTAAAATTTCTTGAATTTCATAATCCTGTTTTTCTTGTTGTTTTGCAATTTGAGAAGCACTTTTATGCTGATTTTCCATCAAAGACTTAAACCCACTCAAAACAGAAAAAACCCGATGATACTCAGCTTCTATTTTTTGATATCGATTTTCAAATACTTCTTTTTCTGCATTGATATTTTCTTGATTTTCTAACAAATTATTTATTTTTTGAAATATCTCTTTATTTAAAGCCTTTTGTTGCTCACTTTTAAGGGAAATACTACTTGATAATTCGTCAAGGGCTTCTGATAAAGTTTTATGGTGTGTTTTTAGGTCATCATACTGCTGTATGATATTATCCTGCAAATCAGACAATTCTGATCTTAATTGAGTACAGCTTGCAGAATTTTGTTGACTTAATAAGCCTACCGAAATAAGCTGTTTATGAAGCTCTAACACCCTAGGTATTAGAACTTGGTTAATTTGATCTTGTTCTTCCCAAAATTTTACTTTATCAACAATTTTAACTTCGTTTGTCATGTTCTATACAATCCACGTTTGATTATTTAAATAATATCAATGCGATACAAATACTTTTAATTTTGATAACAAAACCCCGCATAACAATCGTGCAAATTATATACCCACACCCCACATTCCTTATACTTTTTAAACCCTAAATCAAACCATCAGTCCATTAACACCAAATCAAAATCCCGCCTAACAAGACGGGATCTAACAACAATCAGTGATTAAACTTTAGGCACATACGTCCCTTTCTCACCAATCGCCTTTTCTAGCAAATCGGCAAACTCCTCCACGCTCATCACGCCAAGGTTCGCCCCTTCACGAGTACGCACATTGACTTGACCTGCTTCCATCTCTTTATCACCAACAACGAGCATAAACGGCACACGCTCAAGGGTGCGTTCACGGATTTTAAAGCCGATTTTTTCGTTGCGCAGGTCGCTAAAAGCACGGAAATTCTGTGCTTTTAAAGTATTCACCACGTCTTGACAGTAGTCGGCTTGCTTGTCGGTGATGTTCATGACCACCACTTGATTGGGGGCAAGCCACGGTGGCATAAAACCTGCATAATGCTCAATCAGCATACCGATAAAACGCTCAAACGAGCCCAAAATCGCACGGTGCAGCATCACAGGACGTTCACGGTCGCCATTTTCATTGATAAAATCAGCGTCCAGACGCTCAGGCAAGTTAAAATCCAGCTGTAGCGTGCCACATTGCCACATACGCCCTAGGCAATCTTTTAGGCTAAATTCAATCTTCGGACCATAAAATGCCCCTTCGCCTGCTTGTAGCTCCCACGCCAATCCTGCGTCATCGAGTGCGTCCGCCAGTCCTTTTTCCGCCATGTCCCACAGCTCATCTGCACCGACACGTTTTTCTGGGCGAGTGGACAGCTTCATCACCACATCATTAAAGCCAAAATCCTTATAGACATCAAGGGTCAGCTTGATAAAGTCTTGTGCTTCGGCTTTGATTTGGGCATTGGTACAAAAGATATGTGCGTCATCTTGGGTAAAGCCACGCACACGCATAATGCCATGCAGCGACCCAGACGGCTCATTACGATGACACGAGCCAAATTCGGCAAGACGTAGCGGTAAATCACGGTAAGATTTTAGCCCTTGGTTGAACACCTGTACATGGCACGGACAGTTCATCGGTTTAATGGCATAATCACGGGATTCACTGGCGGTCGTAAACATATTTTCGGCATAATTTTCCCAATGCCCCGAACGCTCCCATAGGCTTCTATCGACAATCTGTGGTGTTTTAATCTCAAGATAGCCATTATCCTGCTGAACTTTACGCATATATTGCTCAAGCACTTGCCAAATCGTCCAGCCATTAGGGTGCCAAAACACCATACCAGGGGCTTGCTCTTGCAAATGGAATAGGTCAAGTGCCTTACCGATTTTGCGATGATCTCGCTTTTCGGCTTCTTCGATACGTTTGATGTATTCGTTAAGCTGTTTTTTGTCCGCCCATGCCGTACCATAAATCCGCTGTAGCTGCTCATTTTTGGCATCACCACGCCAGTACGCACCGCTGATTTTGGTCAGTTTAAACGCCTTTAAAAAGCGGGTATTTGGCACGTGTGGCCCACGGCACATATCAATATATTCTTGATGATAGTATAGCCCCATGTGCGTCTCATCGGGCATGTCTTCAACGAGACGCAGTTTGTAGTCTTCGCCGCGTGCCTTAAAGGTATCAATCACGCCTGCTCGTGGGGTCATTTTTTTGATGACGTCATAATCTTGATTGATAAGTTCCACCATACGAGCTTCAATCGCTGCCATGTCTTCAGGGGTAAAAGGCTTGTCACTATAAATGTCATAATAAAAGCCATCTTCAATCACAGGACCGATGACCATTTTAACATCAGGATACAGCTGCTTTACCGCATGACCGAGCAAGTGAGCACAGGAATGACGGATAATCTCCACGCCTTCATCGTCCTTTGGCGTGATGATTTGTACGCTTGCGTCCGTGGTAATGGGGTCGCAGGCATCAACAAGCGTACCATTAACACGCCCTGCTACCGTGGCTTTGGCAAGCCCTGCGCCGATGCTTTGGGCGATTTGCATGACCGTGGTAGCCCCGTCAAATTCACGAATGCTCCCGTCAGGTAAAGTGATTGCGACCATAATGTATTCCAAAAATTTGTAAAACGGTTATTATATCAAAAAATATCAAGGCTTACTATGACAGACAGCCCACCAATTTGTTGCAAGATACTTGCCATCATTCGCCCAAAACGTCCACAATTTTGCCTACTTTATGCCAACATTCCTGATATTCATCATCAAGGCTTGAGCCTATGGTAATACCACCCCCTGCCCACAGCTCCACATGGTCGCCAGTGGCTTGCAAGGTGCGGATCAACACATTAAATTGCCCCGTGCCGTCCGCATTCATAAAACCCAGCGTCCCACAGTACGCCCCACGTTCATGGCTTTCTAGCTCGGCGATGATTTGGCAGGCCCGCTTTTTTGGCGTGCCCGTGATTGACCCTGCAGGCAAGCTGTCAAACAAGAGTTGCAAAGGACTAACCTTGTCCTGTAGCGTAGCAGTAATGGTGCTCACCATATGATGTACACTGGCAAAACTCTCTATGGCAAAGCGTTTGGGGGTTTTAACCGTGCCGACTTTGGCATATCTACCCAAATCATTACGCAATAGATCCACGATCATCAAATTTTCACTGATGTCTTTGTCGCTGTTTGCTAGTTCCTGCCGATACCGCTCGTCTTGCTGCAGGTCGGGCGAGCGTGGGCGAGTGCCTTTGATTGGTTTGGTTAAAATCTTACTGTCTGCACCATGTTGATAAAAATAAAAAAACAGCTCAGGCGAACAGCTCAGCAGCTCAAACTCACCAAACGCCAAATACCCCGCAAATGGGGCGTGCGTGGCGTGGTGTAATTTGGTCAGATAATCAACTAGACGGTGTGCGGATTTGCCCTGCCAACACTGGGTTAAGTTGATTTGGTAACAGTCGCCTGAAATGAGATAATCTTGTACCCGATTAAAAGCGTGAGCATAGTCGGCTTTTTGCCAATGTGGGCTTAGGGTTAAGGGGGCTGGCGTATTGATATGAAGTTTTATCACATCTTGCAATAACTGATGAATTTTTATCAATTCACTGGTAGTCAAATCGCCATGCAGTGTCCAACTAAATTTTTCGTCCTGCTCTTGGCAAGTCAAATAAATGTGATAATCGCCAAAAAAGCCTTGGATTTTTTTATCATCATTGCCCCGATATAAGGCATGATCAAGCTGTCTTGCCCCAGCGTCATAACCCATAAAACCAATTAAACCGCCCATAAAATTAACGTGTGTTACCCCATTATCAGCAGTGCTATTTATTTGTTTTATTTGATGTTGATTCTGATAATCAATGACAAATTGATAAAACTCATTAGCACTGCTAGGATAAGTTTCATGACTTAAATAAGCGATTAAGGGATTAAAATCCGCCCACTGACTTAGGGTTTGGTGATATTGACCGCCTTGCAAAGACAATGATACCGCCATTTTTGGCAAAAAACCCAGTACGTTTTGTCCTTGGTTATATAGCCAAGCAGGGTATAATTCACAGACGTGCTGTTTGCCGTAGCTTACCATTAGAGCGGTAAGGGCGGTTGGGGAGATATGGGATAAAAAGGAACAAGGGGAATTTTTTAGCATAAATAGGATAAATCAGCCCAAATTTATAGTGGAAGTAATGAATAATTAATACAAGGCGACAAAGTCTGAAGTGTACAAGTAGTACATAAGGACTTTGGCAACGTAAGTAGTAATTGTTTTAGTAATTTCACTATATGAGTGATTTGCAAGGGTAGATTTTTATTAAAGATAAAGACGGCTTACAAAAGCAAACCGTCTTTTTGCCAAATTATGCCACAAACTTTTTGACAATCAATGCTGCATTAGTACCGCCAAAACCAAAACTGTTGGTCATCACGGTATCAAGCGTTGCTTTGCGAGTTTGGGTAACGATGTCAAAGGCTTTTGCTCCGTCATCTAGGTCATTGACGTTAATGGTTGGAGCGATAAAGTCGCCATTCATCATCAAAAGGCAATAAATCAGCTCTTGGGCTCCGACCGCTCCAAGGCTATGCCCTGTCATAGATTTGGTTGAGCTGATTGGCGGGGTTTTGTCCGCACCGCCAAACACTTGAGCAATGGCGTTAAGCTCGGTAATATCACCCAGTGGCGTACTGGTGCCGTGGCTATTGACATAGTCCACATGGGTCAGACCCGCCTGCTCTAGGGCGATCTGCATACAACGCACCGCCCCTTCACCGCTTGGGGCAACCATTTCTGCCCCGTCTGATGTCGCCCCATAGCCGACAATCTCCGCCAAGATATTCGCCCCACGAGCCTGTGCCGACTCAAGGCTTTCTACCACCACCATACCACCGCCACCAGCGATGACAAAACCATCTCGGGTACTGTCATAAGGACGGCTTGCGGTGCTGGGTGTGTCGTTATATTGGGTACTCATTGCCCCCATAGCGTCAAACATACAAGACTGCGTCCAATCTTCGGCTTCTCCGCCCCCTGCCAGCACAATATCCGCCTTACCCAAGGCGATAAGCTCGGCAGCGTGTCCGATACAGTGGCTAGAGGTGGCACAAGCACTAGAGATTGAATAACTAACACCCTTAATCTTAAAGCCCGTCGCCAAGGTTGCCGAAACTGTACTACTCATGATCTTAGGCACTGCCATTGCACCCACGCCACGAAGCCCTTTGGCTTTCATGTTATCCACAGACGTCACCACATCAGCGGTAGAAGCGCCGCCAGAGCCTGCCACAATCGCCACACGGGTATTGCCCGCAATGTCGTCTTGTGATAGTCCTGCTTGATCTAAGGCTTGCAAGGCACTTAAATAAGCGTATAAACTGGCATCGCTCATAAAACGTTTAAGTTTACGATCAATGGCGCTAGTGTCAAGCGTGCTTTGGTCAATACTGCCTGATACTTGCGACTTAAAGCCATTATCGGCGTAAGTTTGGTTAAAGCTGATGCCTGATTTGCCGTTTAATAAAGCGTCTTTGACCGCTGTCAAATCATTACCGATACAAGAGACAATGCCCGCCCCTGTGATGACCACTCGTTTCATAACCTTTCCTTTATTTGGCGATTTGTCCTTATGTGTATGATTTATCACCTTAAAATCAATACAGTTTACAAATAAGGACTAAAAACGCTTATTTTAACAGATGACCTAATGTGGTTCAATATGCCTTTTTATATCAATACCGATTTAAAACGGCATATCATCATCTTTAAGATCTGATGGCTTGGCTTGCATATTGTGCACTTTATTGGGGCTGTTATTCATAAAGGCATTATTTTCGGTACTTGGAGGCATGGCTGATTGAGTGGGATTTGGTTGGTAAGCCGCTTGGTTGGCTCCACCCATATTTCCACCATTCATACTACCGCCGCCCATGTTGCCATTATTGGCTGTATTTTGTTGGTGGTTGATGTTTCTATTATAACCGTCCGTTTGTCCGCCTTGATAACCACCTTGCCCTTGACCATTAAAAGCACCATGATTCTGGTTTTGATGATTATTTTGGTTATAATTGTTTTGGTAGTTATTACTTTGTCCTTGACTACCCCAATTACCTTGCCCGCCTTGATAACCACTGCCTTGATTTGCCGAGCTTAACATACGCATTTCGCTGGCACGAATTTCGGTTGTATGACGCTCAATGCCCTGCTGATCGGTATATTTACGAGTGCTTAAACTGCCCTCTACATACACCAACGAACCTTTACGCAGGTATTGGGCGGCAATCTCACCCAAACGGTTAAATAAGCTGATGCGATGCCATTCGGTACTTTCTCTGGGCTCACCTGTATTTCTGTCTGTCCATTTTTCACTGGTTGCTACATTAATGTTCGTTACACCGCCGCCATTTTGGAACTGGCGCACTTCTGGGTCTTGTCCTAATCTTCCAACGATAATTACTTTATTAACACTTGACATAATCACTACTCAATACATTGATTTTTAACAAAAAATAAGCCAGATAGCGAGCATCTGGCTTATGGGATACTACTAGATAGGTATATTATACCGCATATTGCTCTAGCTTGTTACCTTGTTTTAGGGCAGCTTCAAGCCAAGCTGGTTTACGTCCACGACCCGCCCATACGTTTTTAGGGTTGGCAGGATCACGGTAAGCGATACGGCTTTCTTTGTGTGCACGTTTGCCCACTTTTAGGATTTCTTCAATGGTAGAACCATTGGCTTTAGCAATCTCTTTAAATTGCAAGTAAGCGTCTTTTAGACCTTGAGCTTGCTTTTCTTTGATCTTGGCTTGAGCATCTTTAGCAAGAGCTTCTAATTGCTCAACACTTAAATCATTGATATTAACATTTGACATAAAATCACTCCTAAACATCATCATTTATTTAAAGTAGAAACCATACTGTTAATGACTTTTTAATCATTAACCAATGGCTAATACAAAAGGTTTTTACTAAAACTTCTAATTTGGCTTATACTACACAATTTATTAATAAACTGCAATCTTTTTTTTAATATTTTATGTATCTTTTTATCTAATTAGGATATAAGAAAAATAAAATAACAATAAACAACAAGATAAAGATAATAGCCAAGCCACAGAGCGAAATGCCGACATATTTAATGCATACGCTGTAATATAAATCACCCTTAATGCCACATATAGCCACGCAATGGCGTTGATGATGTGCTGTGGTACAAAACAATACATCGCCATAAATACCGCCGCAATAAAAATAGGCAAACTCTCAAAGCTGTTTAATTGGGCGTAATTAAAACGGGCAGACACACCCTTGGCATTTGCTAAAAAGGTGCGTGGGTCAGCATTATCAGTTTTGGCATTAAAGCCCCCTGACATTTTTGCTGCTGCCGCACAGACATAAGGTAACAAACACGCCACAACGACCGCTACAATGGCATAGGTTAAACTGCTGGGAAATTGGCTAATTAAAGACATAATCGGTTACTTTTTAAATTAAAGGCTGACTTTCAATAATTTGATAATCATGGCTAATATTTACCCCACCATCAGCAAGCATTTTTGATGCCGAGCAATATTTATCCGCAGACAAAGAAACCGCTTTGGCAACTTGGCTTTCTTTAATGTTTGTACCCGTAATTACAAAATGCAAGTGAATATCCGTAAACACCGCAGGCACACTGTCGGCACGTTTGGCTCGTACTTCACATGCCACGTCACTAATGGCTTGGCGGGATTTTTGTAGGATACTTACCACATCATAACTGGCACAGCTACCCAGCCCCATCAGTAGTAGCTCCATCGGTCTTGCTCCAAGGGTTTGTTTGCTATCAACAATGACATCATGGCCTGAGCCACTGGTGGTCTTAAAGTTGATGTCGTTATTTTTTAACCACTGGATTTGGGCGGTCATTTCATTCATGGGGAAATTTTCCTAAAATCATGTTGATGTTTTAACATGAGTGTGATTTTTTAAATTTCAAGATTTCGGGTCTGTCTCACATTCATCACGCTGTCAATATTAACAAAAATTTAACAAAATACTATACTTTTGTGCCAAAAATAGCCAAATCTTGTTTTTCTTCGTCAAAGTCTTGCCTGATAGAATAACTATCAGCCTACGACTTTTCCTTGAAAACTCATCGATTTTGCTTATTTTTGCCTACAAAGATGAAAATGAGACAAACCCTGACAGAAAATAGCCCCAAAATTAACAAGTGCTATACTTTTTAACAAAAGTTTGGTTTAATAGGGACATTGCCGTGAAAAAACGGTTTTTACTACAATTAAGGCTAATTATGATTGATGCAGACGGCTTTCGTGCCAATGTCGGTATCATCTTAGCAAATACACAAGGGCAAGTTTTGCTTGCCAAACGCATAGAAAGCGACAGTTGGCAATTTCCCCAAGGGGGAATCAATCGGGGCGAAACACCAATAGATGCCATGTATCGAGAGCTGTACGAAGAAGTGGGACTTTTGCCCCAGCACGTACAGCTACTTGGCATGACCAAAGACTGGCTACGTTATCGCCTGCCCAAACGTTATGTACGTATCGGTCAAGAACCCTTGTGTATCGGGCAAAAACAAAAATGGTTTTTGCTGCGCTTAGATGAAAAAGACACCAAATTTATTCGTTTTGATACCGCCATTCCTGAGTTTGATGAATGGGCATGGGTCAGTTACTGGTATCCTTTAGGACAAGTGATTCCCTTTAAACGGGGGGTTTATCAAAAGGCACTGTTTGAGCTTGCCAAAGAACTACCCCTAAGACAAGGTAGGCAACCAGCCTAAAGCACACAAGTCAAACTATCTGGTTTGGCTTGTTTTTTTATCAAAATAAAAACCGCTTGAATATACAAGCGGTTTTGTCTAATAAGTCATATAAAGACTTATTTTTTAGTACGACCTGCAAAAGCACCAAAACGCTTGTTAAAGCTTGCCACACGACCTTCGTTAGACGTTTTACGTTGTTCGCCAGTGTAAAAAGGGTGTGAAGCGCTTGAAATATCAAGTGGGAAATAAGGGTACTCTTGACCTTCGTATTCGCGAGTGGTCTTGGTAGTAACGGTAGAACGAGTTAGGAAATATACGTCCGCGTTGGTGTCGTGGAACAGTACTTCTTTGTATTCTGGGTGAATGTCTTTACGCATGAGAATTATCCAATTAACCTAAGCACCAATAAAACGC
>RRZT010420988.1_pt1 | contig 26479 bp, 20 predicted proteins | sample 2165551 | NCBI WGS metagenome assembly RRZT01 (sample SAMN10456910, study PRJNA506462) | wastewater metagenome | biome: wastewater; feature: sludge; material: wastewater sludge; isolation source: wastewater sludge with Escherichia coli K12::gfp cells carrying plasmid... | place: USA: Moscow, Idaho... | reverse complement strand
TTTTTGTATTGTTTTCATCTGTAAGCTCCTGTGCAAGGGGAATGTGGTCAAGTTGCGACGGTCTGCTGGAAACCATCTGACCGAACCGTTACTTTCTTCTCTCTTCTTTCCCGGTTCCTGACACAACAACTAACTGTACAGGGTGTATAGTAATATGCCTCACCCCAGTTGTCCAGGAGAATAATTGCAGAGAAGGGACAGGTTGCTGTTTTGCCGAAATTTATTGTGCCTTGTTGATGAGGTATTTTTGTGCGGCAAGCTCCACTTTTTCCAAAAGTTCCAGGACATCGATGGGTTTCAGGCAGTAATCAAAGGCTCCGCTCTGCATCCCTTCTATGCCAGTTTTTACCGAAGCATGACCAGTTAAGATGATAACTTCGGCATCTGGTTGCTGTTTTTTCACTTTGCGCAGGCATTTGATACCATCTATTCCCGGCATGTTGACATCCATAATGACGACACCCATTGCATGGCTCTCAAGTTGCAACATGGCAGTATCACAGCAGTCTGCCTGGATAAGCGCTATGCCCATACGTTTAAGACGCTTGGCAATGATGTCCTGGAAATCGGGTTCATCGTCCACCAGCATAATTGCAACCTGCAGTGCCGCTTCAAGGCGAAAGACTTTGTCACTCTTCATGCACAAGCATCTCCTCTATTTCCCTAATGAATTTATTTCGGTAGTGAGCATATTGCTGCGGATCCGTCATCACCATGTCAATTTGCCGAGTGTGGATTATTAAATATCCCAGTACTCGCAGCCGATCATAAAGGAACTGTTGCCGCTTTTTTTCCATGCGGGCCGTCAGTGCATCCCCTGTGAGATCAATGCGGAAATCGTAACGTCGAAGAATTTCCGCAATGAGTTCGATGCGACCTCTCCGGCGCCGTTCGTCGGCTGCACCACCTTTAAAACGAAAGGTGAGGTATCTTTCTGTACGCATGGTGCTTATGAATGCCTCGACCATAGCAAAATGGTACCCTAAGCGCACACTTAAATTACAATAATTTCGCGCAACAAGGAAATAATTCTTTGCAGTGAGTGTACTGCCCACAGCAGGGTCAAGTCCTGCCTGCATCGTGGAGCGGAAGAAGATGGCACCCATGCCGCTTGCTTCCACAGCGGGCGGCCCTGCCCAGGGAAAAACGTGCATTCCGTCCCAGAGTGCAAGCATGGGGTCAGAGGCAATTTGCTCTATGCGGATAAAGGAACTTGTGGTGTCATAGCTGTCGCTGAAGCCATCGGCCAGGTTAATAACCCACCAGTCAAGCGGCACCTTATCTCGGCTGACAAGTCTTTTTGCCGCACCCTGGTCAAATTTATAACGCAAACCAAAACCAAACATCTCCACAACAGATTTTTCATGGCAGAATCTGGTTAGATCATGCATGGTTTTGCAGCGGGCTGATCGAAAAAAAGGAGATGCCGGATCAGTAAGATTGAGGGGAGTAAGCCGCTTGAGGACTTCCTTCAGGATAAGCTGTACTGGACTGCCATCCATGGGGTTAAACTTGGCAGTGGGTTCAACAAGCAGTTCTTCTATGCAACCGCTATAGATGGCTCTGTTACTGGCATCGACGGTGATAAGCTGCCCGTGCTGAAGTTCTTTGATGGCATTATCCACTGAGAGCAAAGAGGGTAACCCGTACTCCCTGGAGATAGTGGCGAGGTGCCCAGCTTCACTGCCGGTTTCAGCAACCATGGCAGCCGCTTTTTTTAAGAGAGGAACCCACTCAGGCAAGGGGTGTTCCACAACAAGAATGGCCCTGTGGGGAAAATTGACCATATCTTCTTTGTTGCGAACAATGAAGACCTCACCGCAGGCTGCACCGGGACAACCACAGGCCCCGCCGCGTAATAGCAGACGTGCATCATCAAAGAGATGGGCATCATCTGGGCTTTCTCCTACTTCTCGCGTGGAAATAGGACGGCTTTGCAGAATGTATAGTTTTCCCTCTTCATCTATGGACCATTCGATGTCCTGGGGTGCGCCGAAGTGGTTTTCCAGTTGCATGGCAATGGCTGCCAATTCTGCCGCATGCCTTGCAGATAAAGGGTTCATCTCATCTGCGGCTTGTATCTTGCTACGCATAATAGCGTAGGGGGCTTCGCGAGAAAGGGAGTAACGGCTTGTTTTCCCTGTGCCGTCAACAATGTGCTTGCCGCTTCCCTGGGCAAAGAATATGTCCAGGGTATCAATCCCGCCGATGGCATGGGAATAACAAACGCCACTGAGCACGGCTTTGATCATCACCAGACATCCCACGCACATAATAATATCTTCGTGCCGGTACCCCTTGGTCAGGCGATAGGTCATGGCCCGGGCTGAGTATTTTGATGCTAGCACCTTCTTGTAGGCCTGGGTCAGGTCTTGTCTCGCCACCTTAAGTTCACTGTGATAGAGCCCCGCAAAGGAAGCATTGCCCAGGTCTTCGCCCAAGGCGCTGGAGCGCATGGCAACAGTCAGTTCTTTTTCAGTTGCTGCCTGCAATTGGTCAAAATTGGCAAAAAGTTGGTGCTTGAGGGCAGCTGGCAGTGGGGCCTCCAGTATCAACTGCTGGATCTTTTCACTCTTTTGCAGAAGATCTTCCATATCTTTGGCATCGGTTTGCTGAAAGATGCGGTTGATCTCGGGGTAAAGCCGATTTTCCAGATAAAAGTGGCGACTTGCGCTGGCAGTAACGGAAAATCCCGGTGGGATGCGGATGCCCGGCAAAGAGCCAGCCTCGCCCAGGTTCGCCATTTTTTCTCCGGTTAATTCAACAACCGTTCTGTTGACTCTATTTACGGGTATAATCCATTCGCCTTCTACATCGGGCAGCTGCTTATCAATAATGAGATCAACTTCGTGCTGTATGCGATTAAAGGCTTTTTCCAGGTTTGGGTAGCGATCATCGCACATGATGCGGAGATTCTGCACCATTTTGAAGACGTTGACCGTCACTACAGTGGACTTGCTGCGCACAAAGACCATGGAGAAAGAACGGCCGTCAATGAGAGCGGTCTCGAGCTCAGCCATGGCCTCCAGGGCATTATTGTTTGCCGTGAGCAGCTCCCGAAAGGCGCGGTATCTCTGGGAAAACATGGTTTGCAGTTCTTCAGCATGGAGGACCTCCTGTCCATGACCAAACCCGAAATACTTCTTAAAGGCTGCGATGAATTTCCGCATACAGTTCCCCCTAAAAAAAACCGCGGCAGATAACTCTGCCGCGGTCAATTAAACTGCCCCGATCGGCCTTACACTTAGTGTGTGAGCCTGATACCAAGCCCCTCAAAAAAGAAGAGCACACCAAAGCCAAACCAGACCGTATAAACCACATAAAAGATCAGCGAAAAAGCAAGCAAGAAAATGGAATCTTTTACTGGCGTGGACTGTACTCCATAAAAATTATAGGCTGGCTCCAGCGCCTTAGTCTTCACCATATTTACATCTTTTGCCCTATCAAATTTCTCTGCCTTGGTGAAATCCTTTTCTAGGGCAGTCATGGACTTGTACCAGCTGTTGATAACCTCACGTGCATCAACACCGCCATACTTGCTGGATATCTGCGCACCGTTGTTATCATACATCAACTTCGTGTCATCGAGCATAGCATTAAACATGGCACCCAGGTCGCCTTGTACAGCAACACTCTTCTCCTTCACCTCTGCCTTTATATTGTTGGCTGTCAAGATTTGGGCTGTCAGCTGGGCGCTTTTCTCTGAATTCATGGTCATGGTTCTGTCAAAGGTAACTCCATTATAGACGCTGAGCTTTTGTCTTTGCTCATCTATGTAATTTGCGGAACTCTTTGCCAGACCATTAAAAAAGTTATCGAGGTAGTCGAGGCCGTTGACCTTTTCTCCATTTTTTCCTGGGTACCAAGGCATGAAAAAGGCGCACAGGACAATAAAGAAAGGGACGAGCAGTAAGAAAGCACGCCGCATGTATTGGGCATTAGTAACTGGTGTGTTTGTTGTCATGATTAATGAACCTCCCCTCCTCGCAGAACTTTGAGATTGCTGAAGAAACTATAGAAAACCCAGACAGCGAATATAGTGATGATGATAAAAAATCCCCAGGTGCCGATAATGTCACAGACTTTGAGTACCTCGGGCGATAGCTTGATGTATCCCATTTTCACGAGCTTAGCAGGCAGGGCAAAAACCCGGTTTAAAAAGCCAGCGCTAACGGTGATGGCGAAAAAGGCGCGGATGGTGCTGCCATGCACAACCTGGGTTACTATAGAGCCAATCTGGATACCAATGAGCGAGCCAAGCAGCATGCCCATGGCGAGCGTGTAGAAAATAAAACCGTAAATGGCATATTGGGTGATGGAGGCATAGCCTGCAGTAAAAACGATCTGAAAAATATCTGTGCCCACAGTAGTCATGGATGAAACGCCCAGTCCATAGACAAACATGGGGAAGGTGAGAAAGCCACCGCCAACACCCATAACAGCGGCGGCAAGGCCAACGATAAAACCTGCAACAACTAGAAAGATGGCGGAAATCTTGCGCCCACCAGGGGTAACTCCTTCATCGAAGGTCAACATCGGGGGAATATTGATAGCCTGGATTTTCTTGCCAAGAGGCGGGATTTCTTCGGCAAGTTTTTTCCCAGCCTCAACCTTCACAGGAGTGGTCGTTTTACGAACGGTTTTAAACCAATCTGCAAGGGCGTAGAAAGCGAGGAAACCCAGGATAATTACATAGATTATGGTGATGAACATGTCGCTCAAAACCGGATTTAAGTCGTACAGGGTTCGGTTAATATAGCCACCGACCGTGGAGCCAACAATAGCACCGATAAGGAAGGTAATTGCCAGCGATACCGAGATGTTACCCATCTTGCGGTGCAAAATGGAACCCATGATAGCCTTGGCAAAGATATGGAACAGATCAGTTCCAACCGCAAGGATACCCTTCACGCCAACGCTCATAAGGGCCGGAGCGATGATGAAGCCGCCACCTGCCCCGATACAGCCCGTAATCAACCCGGCACAGAGGCCAACTAGGATTGAGGCTAAAAAGATAGCGGTTGTGTAGTGGGATGGGCTATAGGCCTCCTTGCCGCCCAGGAAGGTAGGCAGTGCATTTCCTACCGCATCGGCAAAGACATACCCGCCAACAAATACCGGAACAAGTAGCAATCCAAGTACCAACAGTCTCTTGCGGCTGCGGAGAATGTTGTCGGACATCTCCTTTTCCCAGCGTGCTTGGTGCTGGGCACCAGCAAGCATGAATTGGTTAAGCTGTCGAAAAAAATGCATAATGTGCTCCTTTGGGTGAATGGGTTATCGTGCCAAAAGGTGTGCCTATTAAGATGGACGCACCATATCTTTTTTTATCTGAGCCATTTCTATCTTTTTCTGTTGTGTACGTTTGCGTTCATAGGCGGCATCGAGCTTTTCTATCAGCGGTTCAATGCCCATAGGCTTCATTAGATAATCAAAGGCACCGTACTTAATGCCGCTGATGCCTGAATCTATGGATGCATGCCCGGTTAACATAATAACCTCGGTCATGGGTGCTATTTTTTTTAGCTCACGAAGAGTCTCAATTCCGTCCATGCCAGGCATCTTCACATCTAAAAGGACAACATCATAAATCCTGTCTCTGATCATCTTTAGGGCGGTGGCCCCATCTTTTGCACTGTCGCAGTGCAGATCTCTGTGTGCGAGATGTTTGAGCATAATTTCCCGGAAATCTTTTTCGTCATCAACTATAAGAACGTCATAGCGAGCCATGGTTTATTCCTTAAGCTGGAGTTTTAATAGTACTTACCGTGGTGGCGTAATGAAGGGGAATGCGGACAGTGAATAAAGCTCCGGAGGCATCCACTCTATTACGGGCTTCCAGTTTTCCTCCCAGGCTATGGATAATGTTTTGGCTGATGGAAAGCCCCAATCCAGTTCCTTTACCCTGCTCTTTCGTAGTAAAAAATGGATCCCAGATTTTCTGCATAACCTCTGGAGGGATACCGGGGCCATCATCTTGAATTTCAATGGATATTTCCTTGCCATTGTGGCTGGTGCTAATATCCACCTGACCGTTTTGGCTGACTGCGTCCAGTGCATTTTCCACCAGATTCAAGAGCACCTGCTGCAGCCTATGCCCTTCAGTCGTGGTCGGAGGCAGATTGGGGTCGAGGTTGAGTCGCACATTGATGTTGTTGTACTGGGCCTCTTTTTCCAGGAAGGAAAGTGTCTCTTCGATGAGGTCATTGACAAGTACATTTTGTTGTTCTTCGTTGATCTTACGTGCAAAGCCAAGCAACCTGTGCGTTATCTTTGAGGCCCGTTCTACATGGTGTTTAATCTTGGCGATTGTGGAGGTGTATTCATCCAGATTTTTTATTTTAGCTGGGTCTTCTTCCGGCAGCAGTTCTTCCAACCAACCAGCCTGGGCCAGAATCATCTGCAAGGGGTTATTTATTTCATGGGCAACTCCAGCGGCTAAACGTCCGATATTGGCCATCTTCTCAATATGTGCCATCTGTTGATCAAGTTCTGCGGCTTCACTATCCACCTTGGTCACCCGGGCAACTATAAAGCGGCTCAGAACAATTGAGATGATGAAAAAGAGGATGGTTGTGATGGCAACTACCACGAGCACCTGATACAGGTGCCGGTAATAGCTCGTCAACATGTCATCTGTTTTTATGGTGAGCATGAGGAGCCAGTTGCCGGAATTCAGCCAAGTGGTTGCATAAAGATAGTCTCCTATGGGAGCGATGGAGACACCATTGTGGTAGCGGACAAGATTCTTCTCGTTTGGCGTTAAGACATCGCCATGTCGCTGTAGGCTGGGCGTTTGCAAGAGGCCGTCTTTATTAACAATAAAAACATCGCCGTGGGAGCCTATCTGCGCGCTGTTGAGTAGAGAGTTAAAAATACCGGAATTGATGGTGGCGCGCAGGACATATTCCTTAAGAGGATCGGTTAAGGCAATGACGAAATGGGGAGTACTACGATACCCGCTAAACAGATCGCTGACGTAATTTCCGCGCACTAAGGTTTCAGTAAACCAGTTTTGGCCCTTAAAATTCTTTCCGGAAATTTTGTCTTTATATGGCCCAACATAGGCAATCTGGGTGCCATCAGTGTTCACTAACTGTAAATCAACCATGCTGCCTGACCGCCCAAGAGCAAAGAATATACGATCCAAATTCGCCTGCTCTTTTAAATAATCAAGGGAATAGAGGGAGATGATGGTGGACATGCGTTCTACTTGGTGATCGAGAAAGTTGTTAATAACATCTTGGCGATGTTGGACAACCTGCTCAGCAATTAGTTCAAGTTCTATTAAGGTTGCTTGTTTTGAGGTAATGATTGAAGTAGTGGCAATGATGCAAATGGGCACAATGCCGCAGACGAAAAAACCCGCTGCCAGAATTTTTGAGAGTTTTTTGTAATGCTGCTGTTTCATATCGGCTCTCTTTCTCTGCTATCAAGTTCTGGTAGGAATAAACAAGATGACCGGGGTGAGAGATGGATGATGGTGGTCCGAGGGCTGATCAATTTTTTTAAACCAGCACCAAGGATTTCTACTTCTTCCCGCTTGCCCAATAAAATGATGCGATCCGGCTCAAAGGTAAGCACCTTCAATTCAGCATGTTCGCCATGTTTCGTGAAGTCGATAATGCAGTTTTCTTTCTTGCGAACCAGATAGAGGTAACGAATCAGGTAAGTGACGGTCTCAGCATCCAGGGCGCTGCCCTGCATAATGCACAGGATCTTTTTTTGTCCTTGGTCTAAAAGACGGGCAGGAATGCGAATATTATAGGTAACCAGATGCCCAATAAGATCACTGGATCGCACCATCTTGGCCCCTTTGTAGTCAAGCAAAGGCATAAAGCCCTGTTCAATCCAACTATTAAACCTCGCTTCGGATACAGAGCAAAGAGAAGCCGCAAGGGAAGGCGAGAGCAATTCAAGCTCTTCTTTCGATGGGTTGATGGGACTGGTTGGGTTATCCATGGCGACTCCACACAAAGAAAAATCTCCTTCTGCCCTTACTGCACAAGCTGTGCCTGAAAAACGCAACCAAGCACTGCTTCCTTTCTTAGTTAAGTAAAAACAGTTTGTTAGGTAGTGGATTTTTAATCCGGATTCACTTCTTTGGCTGCTCTTTTACGTGAAAATGTGTATATTTGGTGACAGAAAAAAACCTTTGCGCATCAAGCCAGGGGAGACTGCGGCATTGTGTGTGTAGAATTAGTGACATTGCAAAAGAGCAGTGAAGATGTGTCACCATATGGGAACATCAAGAGGTCACATGGAAAATAAAACCATCGCTCTTCTGGAAAAACAGCGCCAAGACTTAGTGATACGGGTCTTGAAAAAGCATGAAGAGGTAGAAACAGGCCGTCTTTTGACAGAGCAGATTCTTGAGGGTATCAGCGAATTTTTTCTGCTCTTTGATAAGTCATTTTGCCTGCTGCAAACAAATGGCGAGTTTCTGCGTCAATTCGGTGCGGCCTCTGTTGCGGGCAAAAAAGGAAATGCCGCAAAAAAGTCACTTTATATTCATGATGTCTTCACCGAAGATTCGGTGCAACGCATCCGGCAGCAGTTTTTGAATGACAACTATGCAGAGCTTGAGGCGGAGTTTGTCAAAAAAGGAGAAAAAAAACCGGTGCGGGTGCGACCATTTCTGCATACTACTCCGGATGGCAGTTTTTTTTATATGTTATTGTGTACGGATTTGAGTGAACTTTATCGGCTCATGGATCGGGTGCGTGATGGTCAGAAGCAACTGATGCACTCGGGCCGTCTGGTCAATTTGGGGAAGATAACAGCAGGCATTGGGCACGAGCTGACTCAGCCGCTCAATACCATCCTCCTCCTTGCCCGTAATGCCATTAAAATGATGCATGCTGCCGAGATTCCGTTTGAGCAAGTGCAAAAAAATCTTGAGATTATAGCCGACCGGGCAGAACGGGCTGGCTCCATCATTGAGACCATGCGCGGTTTTGGCCGTCGCGTGGAAGGCAACCTGATAGTGGTTGAGGTGAATGCCCTTTTGCGGAAAATCCTCACCTTTCTTGATGGACAGCTGCGGGTTAACGAGGTGCATCTTGAGGTGCATTTGGGTGAACAACAATTTCCGGTACGAGTTGTAGAAGTGCGCTTAGAGCAGGTTTTTCTTAATCTTGTGCAAAATGCGGTGCAGGCCATGGGGCAGGTAGATAAACCTCATCTTACAATCAGCACTGAGCTGGGAGAACGGCTCAATATAAAGAACATGCAAAACGAACCCTGTGTGGTGATCAGGGTGCAGGATAACGGCGAGGGCATTGATGAGGAGATGCAGAAAAAAATCTTTGACCCCTTTTTTACTACCCGTACTGCTGGCAGTGGTATGGGGCTTGGACTTGCCCTCGTTGACCAGATCATTCGGGAATTTGAGGGTTATGTTGAAGTGGTGAGCAGTCTTGGTGAAGGTGCCTGTTTTTCGGTGCATCTGCCTTTAGCAGGCTTGGAAGTCGAAAAGGAAAAGGGAGACAACAGAAATGCTAAGAGAGCATGAGGGAAAAAAACAGGAGGTCCTTGTTGTTGATGACGATCGCTACCTGTTGCTTGCCCTGCAACAGACCCTGGAGCTCAATGGGTATACCTCTGACATTTTCACAAGTCCGGTTGCAGCTCTGGCGGCAATAGACTCTAAGCCCTTTGTCGCAGTCCTCTCTGATATACGCATGAACGAATTAGATGGGCTCGCATTGCTCGAGAAAATTGTTCTGCAGAAACCAGACTTACCGGTTGTGTTGTTGACCGGCCATGGCGATGTCACTTTGGCGGTGCGTGCCATGCGACTTGGGGCTTACGATTTTTTGCAAAAACCAGTAGATGACGAAATCCTTTTGGGTGCCCTGGGCCGTGCCGTGGAACGCAGGAACTTAATGATGGAAAACCGACGGTTGGCACAACTGGTGCAAGACGGTCGGGAATCGCGTTCTTTTTTTTATGGACTGGTGGGCACACATCCTTCCATGCGCTCCCTGTATAATCTTATAGAGATCCTCGGCAAGGAGGATGACCCGGTACTTGTCTGCGGGGAAACCGGTACCGGGAAAGAGCTGGTAGCCAGGGCTCTGCACATTATCCGTCATGCAGAAAATGCAGCCCCACTGGTTGCCGTCAATATGGGTGCCATTCCCGGTGAGATTATAGAATCTGAACTGTTCGGATATGAGAAAGGGGCCTTCAGCGGAGCAAACAGCAAAAAAATTGGCAAGTTTGAATTTGCCGGTAAAGGCACGCTTTTTTTAGATGAAATCTGCTCCATGCCTCTTGCCTTGCAAGGAAAACTGTTGCGTGTTCTTGAAGAGCGGGCATTTACCAGGGTTGGCGGCAACACGGTTGTCCCTTTGCAGGCCCGCATCGTGGCGGCTACGAACCGTGATTTGGAATGCGAGGTGCGTGAGGGACGTTTCCGGCAGGATCTTTTTTTCCGTCTTAATGTCCTACCCATCCAAATCACGCCCTTGCGTGAGCGAAAAGAGGATATCCCGCTCCTGGCCCAGTATTTTCTTGATGAGTACAATGTCTTGCAAGAAGATGGGGTGGCGGTGTTGCCAGCCGCCCTGGTCCAACAGTTTACCGAAAAGGAATGGCCGGGAAATATTCGGGAGTTGCGCAATGTTATCCGCCGACACTGCATAATGGCGCACCGCGTTCAAGAAAACCCTGAGAAAAAAAGACGGCAGGAGGTGCAGGAACAGCCCCTGCCCAGCTGGAAAGAACACATGTTAAATGCGGAAAAGAAATATCTGTTGCGCGTCTTAGAGAAAAGTGAAGGACAGATACAAGAGGTATGCGAATGCATGGGTATATCGCGAAAAAGCGTCTATGAAAAAATTAATAAACATCGGATAAACCTTGAACGCATACGGGAGGCAAGCAAAAAAAGGCCAACAACATAATGCTGTTCCCCTTGACGGAGCGCGCGTCGGGTCACATTGTGTGGACAGCTTGTTGAGGGAACTGTGGGTGGGGTAGGCACGCGTTATTTCATTCACATTTCTACTTAATAAAATGAAGGAGTTAATTACATGAAAGGTATGACATCGCTGTCCAGACAAGTTGTTCTGATCTTTTTTCTGATGAGCTCTGCCTTGCTGTTGATGGAGGCGGTCACAGCACATGCCCAGGATGAGGGAGACATAGCCCTTTTGGATCGAACCTCTAAGGCTTTTTCTGCTGTGGTCAAGAAGGCGGGGCCTGCCGTTGTGCATGTGGCAGTAGAAAAAAGTGTCGATGCTCAAAGCGAAGCCGGACAGCTTCCTTCTGATCTGTTCAACGATCCTTTTTTTGAAAAGTTTTTCGGCCCACAGTTTCGTCATCCGCAACTTCCCGGCAATAAAGGAAAAAATTACAAACAAAAGGCTGCTGGTTCCGGTTTTATTATCTCAGCTGATGGCTTTATCCTCACCAACAACCATGTGGTGAAAGGTGCAGACAATATAACTGTCCGTCTGGATGATGAGCGGGAATTTAAGGCCAAGGTAATCGGGGCAGACCCACAAAGTGATGTGGCGGTTATTAAAATAGAGGGTAACAATCTGCCTGTTTTGCCCTTGGGTAATTCCGATTCCTTAGAAGTTGGCGAATGGGTTATTGCCATTGGTAGCCCCTTTGAACTGAACCAGACCGTCACTGTTGGGGTGGTGAGTGCCAAGGGAAGAAACCGCATGGGCATCACAGACTATGAAAATTTTATTCAAACCGATGCTGCTATTAACCCGGGTAACTCCGGTGGCCCCCTACTTAACATCCGCGGCGAGGCCGTAGGTATCAATACCGCTATTTTTTCCCGTAGCGGAGGCTATATGGGCATTGGCTTTGCCATTCCCATTAACATGGCAAAAAATATTGAACAGCAGCTTCGGGCAACGGGCAAAGTTACCAGGGGATGGCTTGGTGTGGTTATTCAGGATGTAAATGATGAGCTAGCTAAGCAATTTAATACAAAGAATTTGGACGGAGCCCTGATTTCTGAGGTAGCCCCAGATTCTCCGGCCCAGAAAGCTGGCCTTCTGCAAGGCGATATTATTGTGGCCATCAATGGCGTGAAGATCCGCAATGTGGCTGATCTGCGCAATAAAATTGCCGAGACCTCGCCTAACACCAGTTTGATGCTGCGTGTCTTCCGCGATGGTGCCGAAAAAGATCTAAGTGTGACCATTGCAGAGCAACCAAAAAATCTCAGTTCTGCCTCGGGATCGGCCCCGGGCGCCGAGGCAAAAGGCAACTCCTCTTTAGGCGGTTTTGGTCTTTCCCTGCAAAACCTCAGCGATGAGGTTGCCAGTCAGTTTGGCTATGAGAAAAATCAGGGCGTTCTCATCAGTGACGTAGCGCAAAATAGCGTCGCTGCCATGGCAGGTTTGCAGGCAGGGCAGCTTGTTGAGGAAATAAACCGCATGCGGGTGCACAACCTGAAGGAATTAGAACAGGCCCTGACTAAAAGTAAGGGCGCAAAAAGTGTTTTGTTGCGAGTGCGGGCTGGTGAACACAGCAGTTATATCGTTCTCCGTAGTGAAAAATAAATAATCTGAATAAAGATAATATATGCCGCGCCACGCTTTATGTGCTGGCGCGGTACCCCAAGAGTTTAAAGTGTAATCCCAATTCTATGTCTCGTTTACAAGGTCAACATGGTGTAAAGTTCCTAACTTTTGGACAATGGTTGGTGCTCGCCACCTTACTCCTTGTTGCCACCCAGATAGCACTCGTCTTTATACGCGGAGAAGCATATTGCCCTACAATTGGCTGCAAGATAGTTGAGGATGCCTCTCCCCTATCGTCGACTTGGCTTAATCTGGCCGGTTTCTTCTATTTAGCAGTGCTGGCCTTCCTTTATGTCTTCGCCCGAAAAGGCTCTGCTTTGGCCAGGGAGGGTGTCAAGCTCTTGTTGCTTGCGGGTATGGCGGCAGAGGGTGCCCTAGCTGCCTTTCAGTATCGTTTAGGGTCTTTTTGTCTGTACTGTGGCGTGGTACTCAGTAGCATAGTCGTGCTCAACATCCTGCAGGGTGGCAGACAGCTCGTGCGTGCCATATTGGTCTTTCTCACTGTTTTTTTTGCCGCGGTGCTCTTACTTATTCCGCAGCCCCTCCGCATGGAAAAAGAGGCGTTTACTGCCGGAACCGTTGCTGAAAGAGCTGGCACAAATTCCGGAGAGGACCGTTATTTGTTTTTTTCGGCAAGCTGCCCGCATTGCAAGGTGGTGCTTGCTGCTCTTGAAAAGGATAAAAGTGCTGGCCTTAAGTTGAACCCCATTGAGCCAGCCGATGAGCTTATTCCCGGCGATTTTCACAAACTAAACAATAATCCGACTGTGAATAAAGGGGTTCTTGCGGCCATGGGCATTGATACCGTGCCTGTTTTGTTTGTAAAACGACACAATGAAATGAGTATCCTCCTTGGTGAAAAGGAGATTATGTCGTATCTTACCCCTAAAGTGGTGACTAAAGAGGTAAAGCAGGAGAGCATGTTGCAGAGCGAGCAATCAAGCATGCCTGCTGAAACTTTAATTCCCCCTTCTGAGGGAGATGCATGTAGCGTGGAGACTGACTGCACAGAGGCCCCATAACGAAAACATGGAGGCCTGTGGTATCTCCGCTAGGTGAAGCCTTGATCTTTAATGGCTTTATTTTTCAGATGAACCTGGAATCATAAGAATGAAAAGGAGTGTATAATGGCAAAAATATTATTGAAAGGAAACGTTATTGAAACTGTTGGCTCGCTGCCAGAGAAGGGCAGCAAGGCCCCGAATTTTGTTCTTTCCCGGGGGGATCTCTCCGAGGCAAGTCTGGCTGATTATAAGGGAAAAAAAGTGGTGTTAAACATTTTCCCCAGCATTGATACACAAGTTTGTGCCAGTTCTGTTCGCCGCTTTAACGAAGAAGCTGGCAAGGCAAAGAATACTGCAGTGTTGTGTATCTCTGCTGACTTACCTTTTGGCCTGACACGCTTTTGCGTTGCTGAAGGGCTAGAGAATGTGGAGACACTCTCCGCCTATTTAGATCCATTTCGTGACCCTTCTTTTGGCAACGACTACGGGGTGCGCATAACCACCGGCCCGTTAAAGGGGTTACTTTCCCGTGCCGTTATCGTGCTTGATGATGCCGGGAAAATCCTGTACACAGAACAGGTGCCGGAAATCACCCAGGAGCCGAATTATGAGGCAGCACTGGCAGTGTTAAAATAAATTAAAGTGCACATATATGCTTAGTTGAGGCCTTTTTCTTTCACCAAAGAAAAGGCCTCTTTTTGTTTTTTCTTTGCTTGAGGTGCAACCGTGGAAAAATATCAACACACGCCCGGCTCAGAAGTTGAAGCGCGCATTCGAGTCTTGCAACACAATATTGCCCGACTGGATCTTGAAGGAGCGCTTATCATCCATCACACCAACCTTTTTTATTTCAGTGGCACCTCGCAGAGCGCGCATCTCTTCGTGCCCCGGGAAGGCAAGCCTCTTCTATTGGTTCGCAAGAGTTTTGATAGAGCGGTGGAGGAATCACCAATTAAGGATATTCTTGATGTGAAAAGCTTAAAGGCCATTCCAGCCCTCTTGGCAGAGCGTGGTTTTCATGCCGGCAAGATTGGTCTTGAACTCGATATCATCCCCTACAACACCTATGAGCACTATGCTAAGGTCTTCGCTGCCTTCTCTCTGGTGGATATCTCCGGGGCCATTAAAAGACAAAGGATGATCAAGTCGCCCTATGAAATTGATTTGCTCAGGGAGGCTGCTGCAGTGCAAGATGCTGTTTTTGCTGAAGTTCCTTCCATGCTTAAAGAGGGTATGCTGGAAATTGAGCTTGCCAGCCTTTTTGAGGCAGGCATGCGCCGTCGTGGCTATAGCGGCGGCTGCAAGATGCGAACTTTTAATCAGGATTTTTTTATGGGTAATGTCAATGCCGGCTCAAGTGGGGCTGTGCCCACCTATTTCGATGGCCCGGTGGGTGGAGCTGGCGTATCTCCGGCCAATAACCCCCAGGGTGCTGGTTGGAAGGCTATCGGGCGAAACGAGCCTGTGTATATAGATTACACCTGTATTTTAAATGGCTATACCGTTGACCAAACCCGCATGTTCTGCATTGGCGAATTGGCAAATCCCATGCTGCTCAGGGCATATGCTGCAGCCCTGCGCATTCAGGATGCCCTGACAGCCTTTATTGCCCCTGGAGTCATCTGTGAAGACGTGTATGCTTTGGCCTTAGAGCTAGTACAGAAGGAAGGACTGGTGGATAACTTTATGGGCAAAGGGCAGGACAAGGTACGCTTTGTTGGCCATGGGGTAGGACTTGAGCTGGATGAGTATCCGATCTTTGCCCAGGGCTTAAAGGTGCCGGTTGAAGAGGGTATGGTGTTTGCATTGGAGCCAAAGTTTGTGTTTCTCGAAGGCGCCATCGGCATTGAAAATACCCACTATGTGCAGGGCGACAAGGTTCATAGGTTAACCTGGGCCTCGCAGGAAATTATCTGTTTGCCCTAGCTGAGCCTATGGTAGGGAAAATCTTGAGTAATAGGTATCTCAGAAGGCATCCCGGAGAGTAGAGATGCCATTTTCACAGTGCTTCAACAAAAAAGCGGGCGAAGGAGATTATCCCTTACCCGCTTTTTGTGGATATTATGCGAAGAATTTTATTGCACTGCAAACATTGCTTCTATATCCCTTGTTACCACCTCATCAAGCTGCATACTCTCTGCAAGTTGATCTAAGTATTGGCGTTCCTGGGGAGTATCTACTTCAATGGCCAAAAGAGAGGCTGCATAGATTTGCGCTGCGAGTTCAGGACGTCCAGCCACGGCGGCTACGATAGCTCCTGTTTGTATGGGTTTTTGCATCTCCTGAAGGAGAAAGTCCCGGACCTCCTGGTCTGCGCCATCATCCTGTAACTGACCAAGAATACGTTGCAGTTCTTTATCATCGATGGCCCCATCTGCCTTGGCAGCATTGATCATGGCAAGCAGAATCAACTTGGCATGGTCGTTTTCTTCCTGTGCCTCAACATTATTTTGTGGCTCAATGAGCCCTACCGGGGCCTGCAGATTACTGTGGCCGGCATTCTTCAGGGCCTGCATGGCCATGGTACCAAGAAGAGCCAGGAGCCCGCCGCCTACAGCTCCTTTCATGGATCCTGATCCTCCGCCCAAGATTGCGCCAACAAGGGCACCAAGCCCGCCAGTTGCCAACTTCTTGCCGTGGGCGCCTCCGCCCAGCTGTTCAAGGATGTTGCCAAGTCCGCCACCGCGTACGCCATCATGGGCTGGAGTGAGATCCCTGCCAAATTGTTTCAGAATCTGATCAAGCCCACTTTCCTTGCCAGCAGTTCCGGCAGACGGATTCATGCCGCCAAGAATATTCCCTAAGCCATCAAGCAGGGAGCCCTGCCCGCCTCCCAAAGAGCTACGGATTCGCTCTTTTGTTGATGGAGTTATGCCTGTTTGAACCAAGGAACCAAGAAGATCTGTAAAATTCATCTGTTACCCTCGTCTATTTATTATTGGACGGCCCAACAGCTCACATTTGCACTGGGGGCTGCTTTTCTTGCATGGAAAGTAGCCGCTTTACACGGTTTGTCCACGAAAAAAAAACGGTGACACCTTTCCCCCTCGTGCTTTTTTCAGAAAGCGTCAATTCCCCCCCCAATTACCAGCAGCCTATGTCAGCAGCTTATCTGTTACTGCAGATCTATCCACCATCTTTTTTGCGGCAAGGAGGCCAAAGAAAAAGTTTGCCCAATCTGAGGAGTACCCACACGCAGCGATTTTCCCTCGGCAGCTTTGGTAAAGCGTTCTATGGGTTCTTTCCAAGGATGAAATGCCAGGTCAAATTTTGCCCAGTGTATAGGCACGACGACTGAAGAATGGAGATCGAGCGCCGCCTGTATAGACTCCTCGGGGAGCATGTGAATCTGTGCCCATTTTTCGTCATAGGCGCCGTTTTCAATAAAGGCGATGTCAAAGGGGCCATATTGTTTGCCAATCTGGGCAAAGCCGCTGTTATAGCCGCCATCACCACTGAAAAAGAAGGACAGATCTTGTGATTTCACCATCCAGGCGCCCCACAGAGTTGCGTTACGGTTGTTCAGCCTGCGCCCGCTGAAATGGCGCGAGGGCAGTAAGGTAAAGGTAATTCCACTGTCGGCAAGCGAGGTATACCAGTCGAATTCAGTTATTTTTTCATGTGCGATGCCCCATCTCTGCAAATGGCCCTTTACGCCCAGTGGCACATAGTAATGCCCCACCTTGGCATCGATTTCCTTAATGGCATGGTAGTCGAGATGATCGTAGTGATCGTGGGAGATAAGCACCACATCGATTGCCGGCAGATCAGTGATCTTTGGCGGGTTCGTCATGGGGAAGGATGCCCCTCCGAAAAAAATGGGAGAGGCCCGGTAAAAGACGGGATCGATGAGGATTGTTTTGCCCTTTGTGGCAAAAAGCAGGGTCGAGTGACCAAGCCAGGTAAAATTGCCATCGGCGCGGGCGAGACCCTGGTCAATGGCCATAGTGGGGAGCGGCTCACCCGGCCTTTTGCCTGGCGGCGGCGAAAGCACAGAGACAAGCCATTTCCACAGGGAAGGCTTTTCACCTGTGCTGCTTTCAATCTCAGTGGGAATGATATTGTGAAAAATCTGGCCGTTGAAATAGGGAGAGTGTGCCATGGCACGGCGGCTCTCCGCATCTGGACTGCCGCCAAAGATGGGGGCCCATTTGAGGTAGGCCAGGGCTGCACAAATAAAGAGAATAAGGGCCACCAAAGCCCACTTTAAAGTAAAAAAGATTGTATGCATCATAAAATGTACTGGATCAAGTAGCGGAAGTAGGGAAAAGAGGGATGTTAACCTATCTTTATAGGGGTTGGCTGCCTAGAGACAACTAAGACAAAAAATAAGCATTATTTCAGGTTTTTCCGCACTCAAAAAAGACGAAGATGCTTTTTTTTGATCAATGAAATTATATAGCAAAAACATATGGTTACATGAAAGACCTGCAAATGGTCTTGGCTCACCTCGTGTGCACACAAGGCAAATGTACAAAACTATCTGGAAATATAGGAAAAATCCTTGTTTGGCAGGGAGATATTCTTTATATATACTGGATAAATTTCAAAAATTTGTACTTATCATCTTCTGATACATTAACCGGCCACTTAGGGAGGTTCCATGCATACTGCAAAACGAAAAGGGGTTCTGTGCTTTCTGACGGTGCTGGCCATCACTGGTGCGTATAAGTCAGCCTTTGCTGCCTGCACGACCACTGCTATTCTAGGTGGTATTTATTACAACTGTACCGGCATAAGTGGCAACATATATGCCCCTGTGTCAAATGACGTTATTGATGTGGCAGGTACAGCATCTAATGTGCGGGGTGACAACTCCAATATCGATACTGTTGGCGGCGATGATATTATTACCATTAAAAGTGGCGCAACTGTAACGGGTTCTGTTCAGGGAGACAACCTGAGCTTCCTGGGGCCAGTACTCAGCGGTGGTGACGATGTTATCACTATCGAGAGCGGCGCCACTGTAAGGGGTTTGGTACAGGGTGACTGGATTGGTGACACCTGGGGAATTGGCGGAGACGACACCATCACTGTACAGGCCGGAGCAACGGTGGGCGGGGTGCAGGGTGATACGCTGCTCGGTCAGAATTCCGTTGGCGGTGATGATACTATTATAATTGGTTCTGCCGGGGGTGCTCTTACCACGGTAAACGGTGTTGTGCTGGGTGATTTTATAAACGACATCAACCCGACTGGTGGCAACGATACCATAACCATTATCAATTCCACGGTGACGGACTGGATTATAGGTGACTCGCTCATTATGGGCGACGCTTCTTTGCTTTTGGCAACAAGTAACTTTGCCCAGGCCGGGGCTGATACCATCACCGTGCAGAACAGCACTGTGGAATGGGTTGCGGGTGAACGCATTTTTGGCGACACGAGTATTCTCAGTACCGGGGCCACCGGTGGGGCTGATACCATATTAATTGAGAACAGCACCGTGAACGACACGGTGGTGGGCGATTATTTTGTTGATGTGAGTAATGGCACTGCCGCGACGAATTCCATAACCATTAATAATAGCACGGTTGTAAACCGTGTTGCCGGCGGCATGTTAATAAATGGCAACAATAACACAGGGGCAGCAAACACCATTATCCTCGATGCTTCAAGCGCCCGCGAGGTGGATGGCGCCTATTTTATAGGAACTAACAATGTCTCTGCGCCAGCAAGCATAGTCATTCGCAATGGTTCATCGGTCTCCACCTACGTTTTCGGCGATCTCATGGTTGGCGGATCGAACACGGGTTCAGACAGCAATATCAGCATCACGGATTCCCAGGCAGGTGTGGTAGTTGGTAGCGGAATTCTGGGCTCGAACAATACTGGTGGTAATGCTTCTATCACGGTCAGCAATTCAACGGTCGATGCCGTTGTTGGTGACTTGTTTCAATATGGTGATAATAATAAGGCCGGTAATGACACCATCAATGTGGTGAGTGGCAGCACCGTTAATAACGGCATCTATGGTGATTATTTTGATGGAGGGAGTGGGCATGTGGCGGGTAATGACACCATCACAATCAACAATGCCACGGTCAACGGCGATATCTACGGTGAATATTATACAAATGGCGCCACGGAGGCTACCCCTGGAGATGACACCATCAATCTGGCGAGTGCCAGGGTGAATGGCTCCATCTATGGGGGTAACGGTTCCGACACGGTGAACTACAATGGCAACGGCAACGCGGTGAGCGGCATTATTGACGGTGGCGATGATGTTGGAACAGCCGATGGCTATATTGATACGCTGAACATCAACGGCTATAGCGGTGCGGCCTTTAACAACTATGTCAACTTCGAGGATGTGAACCTGGTGGGCGCCACCCTTGACTATGGCAGCAACTTTGCCAGTCCCGAGAGCCTGAACTACAATATCGATTCAAACTCTGCGCTCATCTTAACCGGTGGCGGGTCAGGGGTGTACGAGATCAATTCCAGTGTGAATAACAGCGGCCTCATGGATTTTAGCGATGGCACAGTGGGCGATCATCTGGACATTACCGGGAACTTTGATTCCAAGGGAGGCGTGTACTTAATTGATGTTGACTTTAATTCCCGGCAGGCAGATTCGATTACGGTTGGCGGCGAGTTCACCGGTTCCGGCACCATCCAGGTTAACCCGCTCTATGTGACGAGTGCAGCCTCTTCCGATGCCCTGGAAATAGTGGTGGTGAATGCGCCCAACGATACGAGCCATGGGGATGAGAACTTTGTGTATGTTCCATCTCAGCGCTACAATAACAGTCCCTATCTTGCCCGTTTTAAAGAGTCACCCTTCATCTGGCAGCTCCGTGATTCAAACGGCAACCTGGTGCTTGGGTATATTGTTCCAAGTGACGAGACAGGGAAGGCCTTGCCAGAAGCTGAGGCTGCTGCACTCATGCCGGAGCCCAAGCAGACGGTTATTCCTGAGATTCCTGCTTATGTCAGCCTGCCAACCTTTGGCCGCGAGGTTGTGATGAACGAGCTGGATACCATGCACCAACGTCTGGGTGAGCTGCGTAACCACCTGGGCTGGGTGGGAACAGATGGTTCCGTGCAACATCCAAATGAATACTATAACAGTAAGATAGATTTTGATGAGTCCAAGGTTAATGGCTGGGCCCGGGGCACGGCCTCACATTTTGATTTCAGTGAGGGATCGAGCTTTGATGTGGACGGCAACTATATGTCGGTTGACTTGGGCTTTGATAAACGTTTCAAGTTGAGTGAAGATAAGAGTTTGTTTTTTGGAGGTTTTTACGGGCAGTCCACAGGCGATTTTGATAACAACAGCCGTGGCGAAATATACCAGGGTTTCAGTCCGGCGCAGACAGACATAGATGCCTGGTCGCTTGGTGTCTATGCCACATTTTTTAATACCTCCGGCACCTATGTGGACGTCGTCGGTGAATACATGGATATGGAAGCCGATATAAAGGCAATAGACCAGTATTCAACGGATGGCACCATGCTGGGCGGATCGGTGGAGGTAGGGCACAGCATTGGGGTTAAGGAAAACTGGGTCGTCGAACCCCAGGCGCAGGTGAAGCTTGCGTATGTAACCTGGGATGGCTTTTACGATGGCTACAACGATGTTTCCTTTGCAGACCACACCTACGTTACCGGTCGTTTAGGGGTACGAACGCAGTACACCTTCAACTTTGATAAGGAAGATGAGCAGGCAGCGGGACAGGCCAGCGTACCAGCGACAAGAAAAGATGGCGAGGTAAAGTCCGGCAAAGAATTGCAACCTTGGGTGTATGCCGGTGTTCTTCATGAGTTTACGGATGCGCCGGATATCCACTATGTAATCGACTTTGCCTCGCACCAGTACGAAACAGCCGGTCAGTTGATGGGAGGAGTGACCTTTGACCTGGCGGAGAGGGTGCAGTTGTATGGAGATGTCAGCTACATCTTTGATTTTAGTGATTATGAAGCTATCCGTGGCGATGTTGGGCTGCGGGTGCACTGGTAAGCAGAACAGAGGGGCATCTATCTGGGCTGGCACCAGCTCATAGCTCGCCTGTCGTTATGGCCTGGGTTTACCTAAATTAGGGTAAGCTCAGGCCTTTTTTATTTGAACAAGTTTTTTTTTGTAAGCAGTAATACTAATAGAACTCCTGCATCTTTCCCTTGTCCTGGAAGACGATTTACTGCTATAGAGTATGCATGAATCCGCAGGCAGACAAAGAGCACAAGACAGTGTTTTCTGGTTTTCTTCTCCATCTCCATCCCCGGCAAGTTTGCGTGGAAACACTGCGTTTTTCGCTCAGTTTCGGCCTGGGAGGCATGGCTGCCACCTTGGTTTTGCTTCTTGTCATTAGCGGTATACTCCAGCTACCTGCCTATACGCCTGATGTCGGCCATGCCTATGATTCAGTTAGGGCCATGTATGCCCGTGGCTCCTTCAGCGGCTGGATCCGTAATATTCATCACTGGTCTGGCAATGCACTTGTGCTGGTGGTTTTTCTGCACCTGTGTCGGGTCTTTTTAACTGGTGCCATACGCGAGGGAAGCCGAAAAAACTGGTATATTGGCCTTGTCCTTCTTACTGTCGTGCTCTTTGCCAATTTTTCCGGTTATCTGCTACCCTGGGACCAACTGGCCTACTGGGCGGTTACCATCTTTACCAGCATGTTAGGTTATATCCCTGTGGTGGGAGAACAGGGGGTCACCTTGCTGCGCGGCGGCGCGGAAGTGGGCCAGCCAACACTTTCCATCTTCTACAGCATGCACATCGGCATTCTGCCCTTCTGTCTGGCGATTTTTTTGGTATATCATTTCTGGTTTGTGCGCAAAAACGGCGGTCTGGTGCGGAAACAGATAACCGGTCCGGAGCCACCGGAGTTTGTGCCGGTTAAACCGCATCTCCTGGTCCGTGAAGCAGCAGTTGTTTTGTTACTTGCCGGCTTTATTCTTCTTGTTGCAGCCTGTGTTGATGCCCCGCTGAGCGACATGGCCAACCCCTCCATGAGCCCAAATCCAGCTAAGGCCGCGTGGTTTTTCATGGGTTTTCAGGAGCTGCTCATGCATATGCACCCGGTTTATGCGATTTTTGTGTTACCGGGCTGCATGCTCATGGCCCTCCTGATCTTCCCCTGCATTCCTCACGCAGCTCTGACCCCTGGCTATTGGTTTGACGGAAAAGGTGGCCGTAAGGTTGCCTTCTTCTCTTGCCTCGCCAGTATAGCGGTGACTGGCTCTCTGATTATCATTGATGAGTTCAATAAAGGCTCTGTGACCGCCCCAGCTGATGGGTTGAGCAGAGGTGCGTTGCCGTTTTTTTTGCTCTTTCTTCTGGTGGCCGCCGCTTATTTTTTCCTCACCCGCAGCTGTAAGCTTTCGCGCGCCAGGGTCGTCATGGTGTTTTTTCTTTTCATTATCACTGCCATCGTCTGTCTAACCTGCACGGGCATCTGGCTGCGGGGGCCGGGAATGAAGTTACTCATTTTTTAGGACTGAACCGTCTATGTCAAAACGCCCACTCCCTAATTCCTCAGATGCACGGCAAAGAAAACCTGAGGCAAAGACCAGCAGGCGAACTTTTTTTAACCGCGTATGGGTCTTTTTTGCCACCTGTGCTTTTTTAGAATTGGGATGGCTCAGTTTTTCCATCTTTAAGTCCCAAAAGACAACGAATTCGGCAAAGGCCCATGATGCTTTTACTCTGGCTGGCAAAGCAGACAGTTTTGCCAGAGGGACGGTCACAGCCATACCCCTTGGACAGTTTTATCTTTCCCGCTTGGAGGATGGCAGCTTTTGCGCGCTGTCGAAAACCTGCACCCACCTTGGCTGTTCATTAACTTGGGATGAGAACGAAAAGAAGTTTATCTGCCCCTGCCATGGATCTTCCTTTGATAGGACAGGCAAGGTCTTAGCGCCCCCAGCCACCCGAGGGCTTGACAGCTACCCCCTTCGTCTTGAAGATGGGCTGCTCCTGGTAAACACGGCAAAACCTGAGAAAAGGCTTGCTGCAGACAAGCCAATATTTTTAAAAGTGTAGTATGGCTACTGTAGAACGCCCTCCTAAACTTAGGCAAATAATCAGTCGCCGCTGGGAAATATGGGCCTTTACTGCCGCTTTCCTCATTCTCCTCACGCCCTTTTTCTACATGCTGCAAACGCGGCATCCGATAGCAGCTACAGATAAAGATCCGACACATTTTGTCGGGGTGCAATCATGCAAGGAGTGCCATGCGCAGATCTATGAGAAATGGCAAGGCTCCCACCATGATTTGGCCATGGCCAAGGCAACTGCGAAAACAGTACTTGGTGACTTTAACAATGTAGTGTTTACGGATCCCTACACTAAGAAGAAAAGCCGGTTTTTTAAAGAAGACGAACTTTTTAAGGTGGAAACCGAGGGCCCGGATGGTGCGCCCGGCACTTATACCATTGCTTACACCTTTGGTGCCTACCCGTTGCAACAGTACCTCATCACCTTTCCGGGTGGCCGGCAGCAATGCCTGTCCGTGGCCTGGGATGTGATCAAAAAACAGTGGTACCGTTTGCCGCCCTATGATGTTACAGGCCCTAATGACTGGTTGCATTGGACGAAAGGTGGCCAAACCTGGAACAGCATGTGTGCCGAGTGCCATTCAACACAGCTAACAAAAAACTATGACTTTAAGGATAACGCCTACAAGACCACTTGGTTTGAAATAAATGTGGGTTGTGAGGCCTGCCATGGGCCAGCTTCCGACCATCTTGCCTGGGCCAAAAAGCCGCCGCTGGCCCGAGCAAAGGTGACTAATTACGGGCTTAAGGTAGCCTCATTAAACCTACTGCCAGCTCAGCAGATCACCATGTGCGCACCTTGCCACTCCCGACGCTACCAGCTGGGCGACAACAACCATGAGACCAAAGAGTTGCTTGATCTGATGGTGCCGTCCTTACTCACTGAAGCACTGTACTATCCAGATGGCCAGATAAAAGAAGAAGATTATGTGTATGGCTCTTTTGTGCAGAGTAAGATGTATCAGCGCGGGGTCCGTTGCAGTGATTGCCACGATGTTCATTCTCTGAAAACCTATCAGGATCCCAATCAGAATAATGCCCTCTGCCTGCAGTGCCACCGCGCCGCAGACTATGACACCATAGGGCATCATTTTCATCAGAAAATTGTAGACGGCAAATCCAGTGCCGGCCAGCTTTGTATAAAATGCCATATGCCAGGCCGTTATTATATGGGGATAGACTTTCGTTTGGATCACAGTTTGCGCATTCCAAGGCCCGACTTAAGCCAGCGGATAGGCACGCCCAACAGCTGTTCCAGCATGGGGTGCCATAATGACAAGCCCCTTGAATGGGTAGTTGAAAACTACAACAAGTGGTATGGCCAAAAACGCAAGCCACACTACGGCGAGGTCTTTGCTGCGGCACAGAAAGAAGAGCCCGGCCAGGGAGAGCAGCTGCGCCAGTTAGCAAAAGATACCCTCTTGCCCACCATTGTGCGGGCAACAGCGCTCTCACTTCTGCGCAACTACCCCTCTCAAGCAAACACAGAGAGCTTTATTGTTGCCCTGGCCAGTCCAGAGGCCCTGCTCCGCCAGACAGCTCTTTCTTCCATAGGGCAGCCATCTGATGAAATTCTCCTTAAACAGATTGCTCCCAAGCTCTACGACCCGGTGAGAGCCGTGCGCATTGAAGCAGCCGTCAAGCTAGCGCAGGTAGAGGAAAAAATAAGCGTAGCCGACAAAGAGGCCTACAAGGCTGCCTTGGGCGAATACATCGCTGCCATGTCATATAATGGTGACTTTGCAGCCCAACGCTACAATCTGGGCAACCTTGCCAGGGCGCAAAATAAACCCGAAGAGGCGATAGGGTACTACCAAGCTGCCATAAAAATTGACGACCAGTTTTTCCCGGCAAAGGTCAACTTGGCTATGCTCTTTAGCCAAATAGGACAAAATGAAAAGGCGGAGAAGTTACTCAGGGAAGTGGTGGAAAAAAATCCGCAACTCTACGAGGCTGGCTACTCCCTTGGTCTCTTGCTGGCCGAGGAGCATAAATATGCAGAGGCTGCACATTACTTCGGACTGGCCGCAGAAGGTATGCCCACCTACACCCGGGTTCGCTATAACCAGGCCCTGGCGCTGTTAAAACTTGAGAAATGGCAGGAGGGCGCAGATCTGCTTGAAAAGGTTATCGCGCTGGAGCCGGAAACCACCGAGTATTTTGTTGCCCTTGCCAATCTATATCTGAACTTCAGAGAATATGGCCGAGCCAAGACCCTGGCGGAAACGGTATTAAAAAGGGTGCCAAACCATGCCGCGGCACAACAGTTGCTTGACATTCTCAAGCAACAGGGAAATTAAGGGAAAAATTTTTGTCAATAAACGTATATTTTAAATAAACAAGATGGTATCAAAGAGCACTTGGTACCGGGAAAAATTACCCTGCCAGGTGCTCTTTTCCACTGCACCAAAAAGCGGTCAATTCTTTCTGACGTGGTCAAATAAAAGTGGAGGTTTTATTAAGCCACTTTTACCAAAGCTGCTGTTTCTCAAATTCCATGGGGTTTATATACCCCAGAGAGAAATGACGGCGCCTGCTGTTGTAAAACATCTCGATGTAATCGACGATATCCTGCCGGGCAGCAGATCGACTGAGGTACCTCATTCCAAAAACCTGCTCAATTTTGAGGCTGCCAAAAAAACTCTCGGCCACAGCATTGTCCCAACTATCGCCTTTTCTGCTCATGCTGCTCAGTATCCCATGATTTTTGAGTAAGTTCTGGAAATCATGGCTGCAATACTGGCTGCCCCTGTCAGAGTGAAAGATGAGACCTCGTGAGGGTTTACGTCGCCAGATTGCCATGATCAACGCATCCATGACCAAGCGCCTGGAGATGCAGTTGCTCATCGACCATCCCACGATACGACGGGAGTAGAGATCAATCACAACCGCCAAGTACAACCACCCCTC
>RRZT011578009.1_pt1 | contig 26495 bp, 25 predicted proteins | sample 2165551 | NCBI WGS metagenome assembly RRZT01 (sample SAMN10456910, study PRJNA506462) | wastewater metagenome | biome: wastewater; feature: sludge; material: wastewater sludge; isolation source: wastewater sludge with Escherichia coli K12::gfp cells carrying plasmid... | place: USA: Moscow, Idaho... | reverse complement strand
ATTGCCTTAGTTCTTCTCTTTTCCACATTTCAGTATGTAAGCTTTTATATCCTTGTTGATTTTTACTAAGTACTATCTTAAATATAAATGTAACAAGAAAATACGTGTCGATAACCCTTTTTCTAACTTGCCATGTCTTATAGTTGAACACTCACCTTTATAAGGGGCTACATCAGAAAAGATGTTTGATATTAATTTGATAAAAACACGATATCTTTTTTATATGATCCTACTGCATTTAAAATTGTAACGATATCATTCTTTTCTACATTTGAATCCTCTAAAGATGATTTTAAATGAGCTACAACTTCATTAAAATCATCTTCATTAATTTTTAGAGGTTGATGAAGAGAGCTTAATTTAGCGCTATCATATATTTGGGGTCCACCTAATAATTGTGAGAAAAATCTTGTTTGATGCTCAATAATACTTTCAATATCTGCATTTTCAAAAAAACGAAATAAATTATCAGAATCTAGAACTTTTTTATAAAATAAGGATACAACAGAATGTATAGTTTCAAAACCACCATATTTATTATAAAGTGAATTCATATAATATAACCTCCTATCTTAAAAGTTCAATTGCAATTGCTGATATATCGTCCTCAAGAATCTTACTATCAAAAGTGTTCAAAATATCATTTTTTATATTTTCCATTATTTTTTCATTCAATATTTCTTTATTTGCAAGATTTTTCTGCAAAATTTTTATTAATTTTTTCATCCCTAATTCAGTTCCTTTTGAAATACCTTCAACGATTCCATCTGTATAAGCAAAAATGATATCTCCAGCATTAAGTTCTAATTCTTTTTCCATAATTTTTAAATCAAGTTTATAACCTAATCGATTTCCAGAATTAAGTATGGGTTTTATTTCCAACGGTTCTTTTCCACTCCAAGCACTTTTCTTAATAATCAAAGGAAAATTGTGTCCTGCTGAAAAAGAAATTATATTTAGTTTATTTTTAGATATAACCATGGCTAGCATAGTCATTAAGAATTTTTGATTACAAAACTTAAATAGAATTTCATTAAAATCATTTAAAATACATTTTGGGTTTGAAAATTCTTTCTTTAAAGATATGGATGTCATACAATGCTTTTGAAATACACCTGCAATAACTCCGGTGAGCAACGCTGGTGCAACTCCATGCCCTGTAATATCACCAATATAAACATGTGCTAAATCTTCTTCTAAAAAATAATTATACCAGTCCCCTCCTACAGAAATAGATGGTTGATAAAAACATGATATTGAAAAATTTTTTGTTATAATGCTTGGGAGAGGTAATAACGATTTTTGAATCATGCTTGCCATTTCAATAGCATTGTTCTCTATTTTATCTTTCAAAAGTGAATTTTCTTTTTGAACTTTCATAAATGATTTCATAAAAGATTCATTTTCTTTCACTTTCAGAATATTTATCCCATAAATTAAAAAATTTTTTTGATCAATTTCACTTATAAAAAATTCAAATGGAATATTTTTTCTTTTATTTAATTTACAATTATATTCAAATGACATTTTATTTTCTAAAAATATTTTCTCAAAATCTATATTTAAAAAGATATCTTTTAGATTAGCTGAATCAATATTAAGAGATTTAGCAAAAAATTTGTTATAATATACAATATTAAAGTGATTATTTTCAAATACAGCTAAAGGAAAATCAAATAAATCAATCAAGGATTTATAATCTGAAAACATCTTAAAAATTTCCTTCATAAGGCTATACAGCACTATAAAATAGTTAACATTATTTTAAATGATCTAAATTCATAAAAAAATGCGCTAACTAAAAAAATTCTAGAATTTTTTATTTCAATATGAAGTATACCCTATCTTGACAATATAAATACTTGATTTTTCTGTCAATTTAGAGTCATATTTTGAATTAGTTGACACATTCTAGTTAAGGCCTTAGGGGTTTATTGACATTGAGGTAATCAAAATAGCTGGTCAGCGTATTGGATACATCCCTGGAAGTTCTTTAGAACAAAATACAGAACGACAGTTGGAAGGTATTACTTTAGACAAGATCTTTACGGATATGGTCTCAGGAAAGGACACTAACCGTCCACAACTTCAATCCCTATTTAATTATATTCGAGAAGGTGATGAACTCTATGTCCACAGTATGGATCGATTGGCTCGTAATTTAGATGATTTAAGAAAAATTGTGAAAACACTTACAGAAAAAAGTATTTCAATAAAATTTGAAAAGGAAAATTTACTTTTTTTTAAAGGGGAAACTCCAATAGCAACCCTTATGCTTTCTGTAATGGTTGCTTTTGCTGAATTTGAAAGATCATTATTATTGAACGCCAACGAGAGGGAATTGAAATTGCAATAAAGAAAGGACTTTTTAAAGGGCGAAAACGATGTCTTAGTGAAAAAAGCACTAATGAACTTAGCAAAAGAGTTGCTAATGGAGAAAAAAAAATCAGTTTTGGCTATGGAATTTAAAATTAGCAGAGAAACATTATACAAATATATACGATCAAAATATTAAAATTAAACTTATTCTAATTCAATATTCAAATCAACAAATTCAAATGGAAATTAATTTTTAAAATGATAAACCCAACCGATACCGTATACCCAGTTCTTAAAGAAAATCTAAATATTTATGAACTTAATTCTTGCTTTTTAGCTTCAGAAAATGAGATATCTTTTATTGAAAATGAAACGAGAAGTACATCATCAAAACTAGGCTTTTTAATCATGCTTAAGACGTTTCAAAATCTTGGATATTTTATTAAAATTGAAAATGTACCAAAAAATATAATTTCATTTATTTCTTCTCAGATAAATATTGAACAATTTTATTCTATTTTAATAGACTATGACTCATCTATGGACACCCCATTATTAAATAATTCCAATATATTAAAATTATATATACTAGAATAAGAATGAAATAAGCATAAAAAAGCCTTGCAAACAAAGTTTGCAAGGCACTTTAAACAACAAAAAATAGTTATTTATTAAATAGTCCCACAGTTATACCATGAAGAATTGGATTTGAACTGGAGCCTGTAAAGTTTTTAACTGAAACATTACATTCCGTAATAAGTCCAGTTGCAGAATCAATATTACAAGCATAAACTGTATCATTTTGTCTTGTTAAAACAAATAATTTATTATTAAAGTATCTTGTAATAAAAGGATTTTTTACTCCTACTTGAGCATCTCTGCAATCTACAAGTTTTCCATTATTTCCAATTGCACAACGTACCACATAATCTTGTTCATTTGGTATATAAATATAAGAATTATTTGGTGTAGAAACAATATCAATCATAGAAGGACGTTTTCCACCAGGTTGGAAATCTTCTGATTTCACACAATTTTTAATAACTCCTTGTTGTAAAGTATTAACATCACATATTGAAATGCTATTTGGAAAAGTCCCATTATCGCCAGTCATTGTGATATAAACTTTTGCATCTTTAAATTCAATTGCTGCTGGGTAACTAATATTATCTCCTGTTTCTTCGCATTTTGAAATGTTGCCATTCTTAGGATCATCGTCACATTTACCTATTTTACTTTGACCATAGCTTGCAAAGTATAAACGATCTTTATAAATTTTAAGATCGTGAACAGCATTAAATTTTGAATCTGTTGTCATTTTTGCGCATCCAGATAATAATCCATCTTTATTTACATTACATTTTGTAATGTTTCCACTACCATCTCCATTACCTACAAAAATAAAATTATCTTTAATAATTGCTGTTGTTGGTTTTGCAAAATTACTACCAGACTCTCTGCAGTTACTTAAGACATTTGTCCCTAAATCAATATTACAGAGAAAAACTTTATTTAAATCTCTTGCAGTAATGTATGTTGCTGCCATTAACTTTTCAGATGAAGTTATTGTATAAAAAAAAGTTCCATCTAAATTACCAAAATTTGTATTTGTCACTTGATTACAAGATTCAAAATTTGAATTATTTACTTGGCAAATTGTTAATTTATTTGAATTAACACTAGTTATATAAGCATTGTTATTATTAATATTGATTGAAATTGGAGACATGGAATAAAGGGCTTGATTTTTATCATAAGCTGTCACCCCGCAACCATCAAAATCTCCGTCTGATTTAACATTACATTTATATATTTTATTATCTCCAGCTGATGCAATATAAGCATTGGCTCCTGAAATATAAATACCATTTGGTTTATTAAAATTAATAGAAACAACTGAACATTTAGAAATAGAACCGTCATCAATGTTTACTTCACATTTATTAATTGTGTTATTATTATAATTTGTGGTATAAGAATATTTTTTTGAAAATTTAATAACAATCGATCCAGATTTATCAGAAACTTTAGTACAACCACTTAAAGTACCACTTATACTATTAATTGCACATTTTGTAATTCCACCTGGACCATAATGAGCGATATAAAGATAACCATTTTTTGTAGTTGGACCATGAGCATCAGCAAAAGCGGTTCCTGCTGGAGTTTCAATACAATCATTTAATGATCCATTTAATTTACTAATTTGGCATAACGTAACTGAACCAGAATTACTTGCTGATTTATTATTCACAACATAAGCAAAATTATTATATATACTTATCCCAATTGGATCTTGAAATTTTGAACCTGTATCCACACAATCTGAAATAGATCCATCTTTTTGATCAACTAAACACTTGCTGACTTTACTTGTATTTCTGTTTACTAAATACATATATGTAATTTGTGTAGTATTGATTGGCTCAAGCTGTTGATTACTAACTATCACATCTTCAGAGGAGTTCACTCCCGAACCGCTTCCCCCTCCACTCTTGCTACAGCCAACGACTAAAATAGCTGAAAAACCTAAATAAAATAAAAAATTACGATACATCATAGCTCCCTTCTTCTTAATCACATCGTGAAATAAGATGACCGTTTTTGTATCGGATTTGATCAAAATTTTATTAATAATTTACAAGTTTTTAAAAATTAACAATTAAATTACAAAGAGATAGGCTAATTTAAGGAAATACAGGAGAAAAAGTTAAATATCTATAAAAAAGCTTGAAAATATAACATTTCAAGCTTTTTTTATACCGTAAAAATAAGCGACGGATGCTTAACTCAGCAATGAGTTTTTGGCATCCAGCTTCGTTTTTACTTTTTAAGTAATCAAGAAGACTCCGGCGTTGGCTAACTAAATGTTACGGCGCGCATTCCTAGGAGCATGTGCGTACGCTTATCCTAAAATTTGGGCACAAATTAATTGAAATTATCATTTTGCTTCGGCGCACATTAAATGAAATCGAGAGAATCTCGGCGCACGCTATTTGAAATCGGGGTCACGATAATTGAATTTTTAAAAACTTTCATTAAGGCCGAAGATAACCCAAAAATGTATCTCAAATAAATCATTTGAAATATAAAAATTATTAATTTAGAATATAAAAAAATAAAAAAGGATTAAAATTATGTTATTTATAAAAATATTAATTTTGTTTCTATTTAATATTTATTTTTCATTGAATATTTATTCAAATGATTTTCTTAAGGGTGGATGTGAATCAGATTTTCCTCCTTATAATTTTTATGCGAATAATAAGCTAGTAGGTATAGACACCGAAATTATTAGTTTAGTATTAAATAAAATGGGTGTTCATTTTACTGTCGAAACATATCCTTGGTCAAGGGTTATTTTATTGCTTCAAAAACATGAATTAGATTTTACATGGCAATTTATTGATAGTCCAGAGAGAAGAATAGATTTTAGTTTAGCAGGACCAATAAGAAGTGGTGAAACTGTTTTTTTTGTACCTATAGATTCTAAAATAAAATCTTGGAATCAATTATCTGATTTTAAAAAATTTGTTATAGGAACTACTAGAGGTTATAAATATTCTAATGAGTTTGATAATAATAAAGATTTAATAAAGGAGGAATCCAATAGCAATCAAACACTAGTTTTAAAAACTATTGGTAAAAGAGTTGATTTATCTATTGGAGATAAAAACACCATCCTTTATATATTAAAAACAACAAATAATTTAAATAAAATCAGATTTTTAGAGAAACCATTAAAAATCGCACCAAGATTTGTTGGATTTTCTAAAAATAACTTTCAACTGTCAAAAAAATTCCAATTAACTTTAGATAAAGTTATTAACAAAAAAGAATATAATGATATAATAAAGAAGTATATCGATGATTAATTTCAATATATAATTAATTTATTTCCTATTATTTTATTGTAAACACCATTTTTTCTTATTTTTTGCAATGAATTATTGAATTTTTAAACTTTTTAGAAACTATAAGTCCATTATTGTTTTTCTCTTTAAAGTCATTTATTAAGGATTTAAAATTTATAATCTCTCTATTAAAATTTTCCTTTATGGAATTTTCAAATACAAGTTCTTCTGCAATAACTGAATCAATTCGACCTTAATTTCCTTAATAAACTATCATTATCATTTGACTCTTCGAAATGTATATTATTTCTTTCAAGTACATTTTTATAAGAAGCACCTCTTAAAAAGCCAATTGTATATTTATTTAAATCAGAAATTTTATCAAATTTAAAATCTTTTCCATTATTACTATTTTTATAATAAAATAATTTACTTCTTCCACAAAAAATAGCTTCTAATATAAGATATTTCTTTCGTCTGTCTGAATTAAATCGATATGGAAAAGCGGCAAAAACATTTCCAGACTCAACTAATTTTTCCGCCCTTATCCAAGGGTAAAAATCAATTTTACATTTTATATCAGCTTCTTTGCAAACTGCCATAATTATCTCTGAATAAAATCCAAAATTATTTAACTTTTCTGAGACATAAGAAGGATATTCTCCAGTTACAAATGTAATAATCTCTTTAGAATAAACATTAAAATTAAATAATAAGATATTTGAAAATATTGCGAGATAAATTATATGATTCTTCATTTATATATCCTATAATTATAATTTATATTGATTTCTAACTTATTCCTAATTTAAGGATTTCTTGATTGAATTCTTTTGCCTTAGAACCAACTAATACGGCAGCTTTAAAGGCGATGAATGAAGGCTTTAATTTTATAGATATAGTCCTGATTTAACAAAATAAATATCTAAATAACCTTGTGGAACAATGATGTAGCCCCTCGCTGCATAATTGCGCCTAGATTAGGCTTGTTCATAAACCTCTAACAGCTAAATATCTTTCCAACAGAACCAATTTAATCGTCCACTTTTAGGGGATCAGATCAGCCCTTATTGGTAGGAGACCACTACCCAGCTAATAATTTGACAACTTTTTTTATAATGAAAATATTAACTTAAAAAAAATCTCACCGAGAAATAGCCTTAACAAAACAATACAAATATGGATTTATAAATAATGAATATCTCTATATTTGTATTGTTTTGCTGTGAGTACTTTTTTAACTATTTTTTAGGAGATTTTATGCCTATTTTGTTAAGAGTAAAAGTAATTATTTCTTCTTTTGTCTTTTTCTCAATCTCATCTCATGCGCAAGATAACACATTTGATTTTGTTCGAATTGAAGGCTCCCATTCTGTTACAATTCCAGTAGAAAAAGCATCCGTTTACGATTATAATTCTACTTCCTTTGATATTGAAAATTTAGCTGGGATTAAAACAATTCAACTTATGACAATTGTGCCATCACAAAAAATGATTGAAAAAAATCAAAAAGCACTTGCAGAAATGAGTGCTAATAGCGGTGAAAAAAATTATAGCAATGGAATTATCCCATTTAATCAATCGCCTGGAGCAGTTGATATTGGAATGTCAAATGTACCCGTTCTTGATCAAGGACAATATGGCACTTGTGTTACCTTTGCAGCTACAGCCGCTCTTGATGCAAGACTTAACGTCGGCAACTATATCGATCAACAATGTAGCTTAGCGTTAAATTTATATTTAGGTAACAATTTTTGGAATGGCGCTTATAATGCTACACAAATATTAGCTCCTTTAAAACAATATGGAATTATTCCAAAAGGAAATTGCTTTGGATATAATTATTCAAATCCTAATCAAAGAGTATCTCCTGACACTTATCAAACAAGAAGTAATAAAAATTACATGAAGAGCATAAATTATACACATCAAAACGCAAACTTAGGTGCTGTTAAAGCCGCTATAAAGGCAGGACAAAGGGTTGCGATTGGGACAGGCTTAGCTAATACAGGAGATTCTATTTCGGTATCAGGTTTTAATATGAAAATTAATGGCAAAACAACTACCGGCGGACTTTGGGCTTGCCAGCAACCAGCAAGCAGCCAAAATTATTGTGCGGTTCACAGATCTGGTCACGAAATCATTATTATTGGTTACGATGACAATCAACAACTTCTTAAAATTCGCAACTCCTGGAACACTTGGGTTGGTGAAAAGGGAGATTTTTACATGACTTATACTTTTTTTAACTCGATGGTTTGGGATCAAACCATCGTACAATAAGGGGTTAGTTGTAACGGCTCGCGATAATCCGAGGGCTGGGGGGATCGCAATCATAAACATGGACTCACTTAAATGCGAATGAAAAGATGATCTGAGCCATTTAGACCATTAATCATTTTTTATTGACTCGAATATAAGAGCAAAATAAGTGTCATTCTTTTTTAATAACCAATATAATTTATTATTTAAATAGAATTAATAGTATTCAAAAAATTTTTTATTACTATTAATTCTATTTAAATAATAAATTTCATATTGACGTATAAAAAAATCTTGATTGTAAATAACGTCAAGTATAAATACTTTTGTTTTTGTAGTTTTTATTGAAAATTTAAAATTATTTTCCTCATTTAAATAATCAATAGCTTCTTTTATTGAGTCCATTAAATCTAAAATTTTATTAACTTTTGTTGAATCATTTTTATTTTTTCTTTCACTAATATTTCTAAATTCAGCTTCAGTAATATTAAAAATTTGATATACAACAACTTGAGGCAGGAGCATTCTAATAAATCTTAAGACTTCACTTTCATAAAAATTTAATTCTGAAAGTATTTTTTTTCTATTACCAATATTAAGTATTTTTGTATTTCTATTACCAATAGGATCAATTTTAATATGAATTATTTTACCAATTCGATCTTTTATATTTTCTTTAGTACAGTTCATTGATTCAAGTCTTTTACCAACAAATTTACAATAAATGTAAGGATCATCTAAATTTATTGTAAAAATAAATGGAGGAATTGAATTTAAAAAAATACATTTGTTTATAATTTTTGCAATAATTTATTTCTGACACTCATAATGAGTATGAATTTGATTTTCCAAACATAAAAAGATCTCCAAAAATATTAATTAATTTTTATAATTATAAATTTATTTAAATTTTTCGAAATAAATCAATAAATAAAAGATATTAATAAATATAACCATTACCAGTATATTTTGCAACAAATTTTTAAACTCTAGGAATCTAAAAAGTATCCTAGACTACAATCAAGAGTACTTTTTTATGCCCTGAATTTACTAGACTTTTTATGTCCGAAAAAACCTGCCCAAAAATGAGGGCAAAAATGGGAATTTATGGTTACGCCCGTATTTCGACTTCTGATCAAAATTTGTCCTTTCTGTCATTTCCCTTAGACATTCAGACTGACACTTCAATAATATTAATAAGTTTTCCAAAGACGTTCGGACTTAATTTGACCCAAAGTTTTGCGGACTAGACATTAAAATCCCAGAAGATCTTGAGTCTGTATAACCAATAAAATTAAAATCTTCTTTAATATCAATTCAAGTCTTAAGAACTCTGGGAATAGTTCAATTGTCTGAGGGAAATGACACCCTTTGTTATCCTACTGGAGATAGTGGATCGGGTTTACAAGTAAAAGAAGTATGTCCAGGCAAAACTCTAATGCCAAAATTATTTTTTACAGCAAATCTATACCAATACAAGCTCCAACCAGAAGATACTGGTTGGAGAAAGAAATTATTTGGGCAGGCATCTTTTACTTTTAAATAATCTTCTTCATCAATTACGAAAATAATCTCATTTTGACAAGTAGGACTATAGATCGGTTTATACTCATCAACAGTAATCCATTCTCCAGAAACAGTTAAAGGAAATAAAGAATAATTTCCAATTTTAGGTTGAGAGTAGTGATTTAAGTTAACTCCAAATTTTTTTAGAGATACCCTATACCATTCAGCTCTATTTTGAGAGTTTGAACAATAAATATTTACAACTTCTCCACCAAAGGAATAAGTAGGTAACATGGCTAAAACTAAAAGGCTCATTGATAATAATTGCACCTAATTCTCCATTCGTAATTATAGGGTTGCAATTCGACTTCTTTACACACACAGTTAAGAGCTAGTGAATTGCCTTGGGATGAGTATGGACAAATTTAAAACTTGCTTGTTTAAAATTATACGCCGTCTAGAAAGTTTCTTCCAAAGAGTAGATATCCAAAAATGAAATTTATTTAAAATAAGAAACCAAAAATTAAATTTTATTAATTAAAATTAATCGTGTAAAAAGGTATGCAGCACTTCATCTCTGCTACTAATAAAAAAGGAATACTACATATGAAAAACACAATAACTTGTTTTGATGAAAGTTTAAAGAAAATTCTTAAAAAAAAATCACTGCTCAGCTTTTAAAAAGGATGGCGATCATTCTGCTTTATTTATTAGAATTTAAAGAGAAAGAATTATCTTTAATATTTAAATGCAGAGAAAAAACTGCGTATAAATCAATTAAAAAATTTAAATCATATGGTATAATGAATGTCTTAAAAAAAACCTCGTTCTGAAAGAAAAAGTTTTTTAAACCATTGTCATTTCCCAAAGAAGATGAGATTAAAATACATTGATTTATTATAAAATTTTTTCCAAAGACGATGTGAATAGATCTTTTTAAATAGAATAGCTAGTTAAAATAATCTACTTATTTTTTATCCATAATAAAAATAAATAGATTAGGGTATGTTCTCAAATTTTTCCCCAAATGATGGAACACCCAATGTAAATCATTGAAGCGAAATTATTTTTACTTTTATCGTAACGAGTAGCAATACTTCTAAATTGCTTTAATCTAGCAAATAAAATTTATACTAAATGACGAATTTTGTATAAATGCATTTCAAAACCATAATTTATTTTATCAATAGAATTTTTCTTTTTAGGAATAATTGCTTGAATTTTTTCATCCGCTATTTTCTCTCTTATTTTTTTATTGCTATAAGCACGATCTGTAATTAAATTTTCAGCATGGCTTATTTCGATAAGTTGATTTCCAATTCTACTATCCTGAACTTATCCTTCGCTTAAAATAAAATCTATAGGATTACCATGAGAATCTGCAATCAAATGTATTTTACTTGAATTACCACAAACAGCTCGACCAATACATTCATCCTTTTTACATTTTGAATTCACAGAATGCTGATGAGCTTTAACTATTGTTGAATCAATGAATTTCCATTCATTATCTAAATCACCACGAATTTATAAAAATAATTTTTGCCAGATCCCTAATTTTGACCATCGATTAAATTTATTAAATACAGTTGATTATGAACCGAATTCCGTTGGAAGATCCATCCATGGGACTCCTGTTCGTAATTTCCAAAAAACGGCTTCCATGAAAATCCGAATTCTATTTGAAAAATGAATTTTAAATTCTTTTAATTTTGGTGCTAGCTTAGACCACATTTGATCTGTTATCATCAACCTCAACATGTATCCCACTTTCGTTAGACGCAGTAATCCAACTTTTGCGGAAAATATGCCAAAAATCAAGTATTCTCTGATATTTGAAAACAAACCCTATTTTAATAATTTTATACTTAATGTAATTATATTTTTTTTAAATACTTTTAAGTTTTTATATTTAATTTTTAATATATTTGCCTCTCCAATAATCAAAATTCTTATTACTTATTCTTTTTTCACAATTATTTTTTACCCAAAAATTATTTAAAGAACTATCTTCTAATTTATTTATGTCATAATAATTTGTCTCAATATCTATGTTAAAATATTCTTTGATAATTTCGCAATATGGCATTGAAATAACTTTTTTCAATGACCTTTCTGAATCTACGTTAAAAAATATTTTAAAAAAGTACTTATTTAGACGGCAATTCAATATTTCATGACTTTTATCTATCCAATTTATATTTAAAGAGCTATTACTTTCTTTCAACTTTCTTGAATAATAGAATGCATGATTGTATATATTCTTTTCTGAATTTATATAACCTTTTTGTATATCAACACAAGTTCTTCCACATACTCTCAAAGTTATATATGATAATTCTTGTATTGAGAAATTCTTTATAATATATTTAATTTTTTCGAGTTCTTCTTCCTTGGGATAAGTAAAAGCAAGATTGGTTTCATCAAGGTTAATTTTAAATAATTTAAAAAATATAGATAACAAAATATTATCATAAATTTCAATAAAATTTTCAGAGTTATTATTATTTTCATCTGATTTATTAAAAAAAATTAGTTCATTAATTATTTCGAATATCTCGTCAATTTTTTCTTTACAATTAATTTCATAATTAATTCTATAACTTTCCATTGTCAATAGATCTTTATCAAATCCAAAATTATCTAAATCTTTATCTCTTCTTAATTCAAATACAGGTCTTATAAATTTTTTATTATTTAGATATTCAAAAATGTAGTCATTAAAATCATCATGATCTGATATTTTGAAACAACTCTTTTGAAAACTTGTAAAATTACTGTCTGAACGTATTGTATTAACTAATGACCCTAGATATATCATTGCTTCATAATCAAAATCTTCTATGTTCTTTCTCAAGGAATCATAATATTTTTTTGTTATTTCTAATAATTCAATTTTTTTCTTAATAATATTAAATTGTTTTTCAATTTCTTTTTGTCTTTCAGATTCACAATGCTGACAATTACAATTTCCTTTTAAATTATGCTCACATTCTCCGCATTCAAGGTCATAATTTGAAAATTTACTTAAAATATCTTGTAAATTAAATGAATCAATATTTCCAAAATCAAAAATTAAATTTGATCTACTTGATAAACGTCCAAAAAGAAACTTGCGATCTTACTTTAGGTAAATATGTGATAAGCATTGAAGATAAAAGTGGTTTTTTTCTCGGTGCACTAAGGTGCCAAACTAATATTAATATTGACGGAAATCCAATAAGCAGAATTTAATTCAATTTAGCTCTAACCGATATAAAAAGAACTATAAATAAAAATAGGGCTAAAGGAAAATCCATGGATGGATTTAGAAAAAAAATTAGTATCATTTTCTCATCTCTGATTATCCTATTTCATTTTAATGTATTCCTTTTTTTTCAAAATTCTTATTCACAAGAACTACAAAGAGAATACCGTTCTGCTTATTTTCTGGGGCGTGGAGACACTGGAATTGCAACAGCAAAAGGTATGGATGCTATTTTTTATAACCCGGCAGGAGTTGCCCAAGGCAAAGGAATCTTAAGCGAAGTTATTGCAGCAAGCCCTCAAATTGAAGCCACTCAAAATTTAGGGCAGTTATACAATAGTTATAACGGAGGTAACACGAGCGCATTACAAATTTTAGCTCAAAATCAAAATACCGTTTTTAGTGGTGCTGCTCAAAACTATTCAGGCCTTATATTTAGAAAAGTTTCATTAGGAATTTTAGACAGAGCAAATGGAAATGCCTATGAAGGCATTGATCCAAAGACAGGTATCCCAACGGCCAATATCTATGCTGCAAATAGAGTTGGTGCTTACTTAACACTTTCAAATAACTTTTTTGATGACAGACTTTACTTGGGAATGAGTGGAAAATATTTACAAAAAAAAGAAGTTGACTTAAGTTTATCTACATTATCAGCAGAAACTCAATTATCTAATAATTCACTAAATTCAGTGATAAATAACTCATTAAATCAAGGAGCAGGAATTGGAGCTGATATTGGTTTAATATATATATTAAGCAAAGAATATAGCACTCAATTTGGAATAGTTTATCGAAATATTGGAATGGAGTACAAATGGACTACCCCAGATGGAAGCAATGCTCCTTCTTCTGAGCCAACAGTATTAGATTTAGGTTTCAGTACTTCTTTTGGAACAAAAAGAAGCCGCGTTATTATTTCATCTGATATTAGAGATGTAACAAATGTTCAAAATGCAGTTTTTGGAAAAAGGGTTCATTTAGGACTTGAATATACTTTAAGTGATACGTTTGGAATTATGACAGGACTAAATCAAGGTTATTCTACTTTTGGAGCCTTTCTTCACATTAAATTTTTAAGAGTAGATGGAGGTATGTATACTGAAGAAATTGGCTCTAGAATTGGAGAATACCCGAGCCAAAGAATTTATGGTCGTGCCGTTGTAGGATGGCTATTATGAAAACTAATTTAAAAAAATGGATCTGTATTTTTATTATAGTTACTTTTCCTATTTATACTTCCTGTGGAAATCAAAATGCATTTAGCTCTTTAACATCAAGAGACACAAAACAACAAGCCGAAGACTATATAAATTCTGGAGACTATAATTCCTCTATCAGTTTATTGGAACCTTATGTTTCTTCTAATTCAGGTGACCAGCAGGCTATAGGATTATTATCAACTTCCTATATGTTATTAGCTGGAGTTAATGTTTTAAATTTAATGGTATCTATATTAAATAATTCAAGTAGTTCTAAAAATAATTTTCAAGCCATTTTAAATGCAATGCCTTCGGGAAGTCAGACAAATATTACTTTATTAACAAAAGCTGTAACAACTTTAAATTTAATTTCCTCTAGCCAAATGAATGTCAATCAAAATTATCAACTTGGTATTGCCTATTCAAGTTTAGCAATATTAATTATGAAAGCAGACTGTTTAAATTCGTCAGGATCTATTTCTACTTCACAAACAAACTCAATGAGCACTAGTGACGCAAATTCTGTGTATACTTATTTAACAAATGCTCAAACGAATTTTAATAATGCCGGAATTAAATCTGGGTCAAACTCAGGATCGGGAATGTTAGCTAATATCATTAATCAAATAAACTCAAGTTCAGGAGCTTCCAACTCGGCAAAAGTGATTAATTTTATAAATTCACAACAATAAAATCTAGCTATTTTTCAAAAAGAAATATTTAAAGTTTTTATTAAATTTTCTTTTAATTTATAAGAGTCTATTTTATAACAAAATTGTTGATTTATTTTTTTATTATTTTCATTAGTTTCAATTGTTCTACCTGAATCAATTTGTTCAAACGCTTTTCTATTTTTCATACTCTCACTAAACTGTTTATTTGCCATACTAAAGTTACTACCAAATTGCTTTAATTGATTAAAACCATTAGTTGATAAATCATATTTAGTCACAATATCAATAGAAACATTTTTTTCTAAACAAAATGATTGATACATACAAGCGGCAGTTAATAAATCCCGAAAATAGCATTCACCAGACTTTATAAAATCTATATTTTTATCTAAAATATCTGCATAAAACTTCGCTGCTTTTGTATTTGTTTGTTTTTTTGTTTATCTACATAATCTAATGTAAATTTAGCTTGATTTGTAGCATCTAATGGCACTAATGTAATAGGTATAGACGAATTAAATACAATTTTGGCTGCTAAAGGATCAACCCAAATATTCCACTCTGCATAATTATTTGATAATTCTTTTGTATATATAGACGTTTTCAAATTACCTTTTACATTTAAAGCCCCACCCATTATATATATTCGCTTTATTTTTTTTACATCATTAGGGTATTTTTGAATTAGTTGCCCTATATTTGTAAGCGGTCCAATAGCTAAAATTACTACCGATTTTTTATTTTTATTTAATATGTCATGATACCATTCAACAGAATGTTGAGTTAAATTATGAGGACTCGGATTTTTTGCAATGATGACTCCATTTAACTTATCTGCACTTTCTCTCCATTTATCTGGAAAGGTATGAAAGCCTTCCATTGGAACAGAATCACCACATGTAATCGGAATAAATTCATGCTCACGGCCTGTTAAATATATTAAATCTGCAATATTTTTTTGAGCGGGCTTGCAATGAGCTTCCCCTGTTGCAGCAACTGTAAATTAGATTGTTTTTTTTGATTTAAAGTATATAAAAGAGCTACCCAATCATCTATTGCTAAATCAGTATCAACAATAAGATCAAATTTTTCTTTTTCATATGCATGAACATAAGCAAATGAAAAAATTGAAGTAAGAATAATAAATAAAAAATATATTTTAGATAATATAGACATTCTAAATTTCTCCTATCTTAATTAAAAATTTGAAATTTATAATAAATTATTTTTTTATTTGTGACAATTAAAATAGAAATTCATTTTAGCTTATAAAATAAATAATAATTTGGTATTATTATTAAGATTCCCAATGAGTTTTCTTTTCTCAGAAAATCAAGCAATAAACTCTAGCTTTTTTTCTTAGGCAGGATTAATAAATAAATATAAAGGTTTCTTAAATGGAGGAGTAGTTATGATCGTGTCTTGTATCCAATTGAATCCCCAAACAGATTTAAAAGAAAATGTAATTATTGCTTTAAAATATATTTCAGAAGCAGCAAAGAAGGGCTCTGAAATTGTAGTTCTCCCAGAAATGTTTACCTATATGGGTGAAGAATCACATAGACATAAAACAAAGAGTAAAATAGGAGAAGGCGTTTTTAAAGAACTTCAAAATGCAGCAAAAGAAAATAAAGTTATTTTAATTTGCGGAAGTCATTCAGAAGAAATTAAAGATAATCCTAATAAAGTCTTTAATACTTGTTTAACTTTTGATAAAAATGGAGAAATGATTTCTACCTATAGAAAACTACATTTATTTAACCTCATCGACAGAAATGGAAAAGCTCTTTATTGCGAAAGCAATTCTTTTGAATATGGAAAATCACCAGAAGGTTATTCATTTGAAACAAAAGAAGGAAATTGGAAAGCTTTAAATATTATTTGTTATGATCTAAGATTTCCAGAAATTATCCGCAATAATGAAAAAATGAAAACCGCCCCGTTTGACATTATTTTTGTAACGGCAGCATTTACATGGCAAACAGGAAAAGATCATTGGGAAATATTGTTACGAGCTCGGGCTATTGAAAATCAATGTTATGTGATAGCTTGTAATCAAACTGGCGAGTTTTTAAATGGACAAAAAAGAAATTACGGCAACAGTATGATTATTGATCCATGGGGAAACATTGTTGCAAAACTTGATGAAGAAGTTGGAATTTTACAAGCAGAAATAAAAAAAGAGAATGTAATTGAATCAAGAAATAGATTACCTGCTTTAGCTGATAGGAAAATGTATTAGGAATGGTATTTCCATTAAACAAAAAAATAACCATGTGGATTTTATCTTCGGTTATTTTTATGGAAATGCTAGATACAACAATTATAAATACAGCCATTCCTGAAATTGCAAAAACGTTTCAAACCCATCCTATAAATTTAAAATTAGCCGTAACTAGTTACCTTATAAGTTTAGCTATATTTATTCCAATAAGCGGATGGGCTGCTGATAAATATGGTACAAAAAAAATTTTTACTCTCTCTATTTTATTATTTACAATAAGCTCTGTATTTTGCGGATTATCTAATTCACTTTATGAAATTGCTTTTTTTAGAGCATTACAAGGTTTTGGTGGAGCATTAATGACTCCTGTTGCAAGACTCATTATGGTAAGAGTTTTTCCTGTAAATGAGCTTGTTATTGCTACAATGTATATATTTCTCCCAGCAAGAATTGGAACCATCCTTGGTCCCTTAATTGGGGGGATTATTTCATCATACACCACTTGGCGATGGATATTTTTTATTAATATCCCAATAGGAATTATCTGTTTATTTTTTGCAAGTAAACATATTAAAAATGAAGTAATAAATTCAAATTCAAAGTTAGATATGAAAGGATTTATTTTAATCGGAACATCATTATCTTGTTTGGCTTTATTTTTGGAGTTTATAGGAGAAAAAATAATTCCAAATACTTTATTATATTTTATTTTGGGAGTTGGAATTATAAGCTTGATATTATTTATTTTACGCAGTTTAAAACTAAAAGATAAATCTATATTAAATTTACAGTTATTTAAGCTAAGAACATTTAGAATTGGCACATTATCAAATGTAATAGCTTTTATTTCAACAGGAGGTATTCCATTATTGCTTCCTTTATTATTTCAAATACAATTTAAATTATCACCTTTAGTCTCTGGCTTACTTATTGCTCCAATGGCCGTGGGTGCTATGTTTATGAGAGGTATAGCACCAAAATTTATTAAAAAATATGGATTTAAAAAAGTAATTACTTACACTCCTATTGGTATTTTTCTTTCCTTAATAATGCTTTCATATATAAATATAAATAGTAGTTATTTATATATTATTACTTCATGCTTTTTTCTTGGTTTTTTTTCTATCTCACTCATGTCTAGCAATGGTACATTAATTTATGTTGATATTCCTAAAATGAATTCATCAAATGCAACAAGCTTAGATAGTACAATTAGGCAGTTTTCTTCTGGAATCTCTATTGCTTTTTCAACACTTTTACTTACATATTTTTTAAAACTCACAGATAACCATATTTATTCAGATAATGCAATAAATGCATTTAGATATACTTTTATTGCTTTAGCAGGAATTATTTTAATCGAGTTTTTTATAAGTTCAGGATTAGCAAAAAATGATGGCGAGAAGGCATCAAAAGGTTTATCATAATTTAAAATCTATTTACTTAACCTTTAATTGAAAGAAAATAATTATGAATTTTCCATTAAATAAAAAAATAATTATGTGGATTTTATCTTCTGTTTTATTTATGGAAATGATGGACTCTACGATAATTAATACAGCAATACCTGAAATTGCAAAATCATTCCAAACCTATCCTATTAATTTAAAATTAGCGGTCACTAGTTACTTAATTAGTTTAGCAATATTTATACCTATAAGTGGTTGGGCCGCTGATACCTATGGAACAAAAACAGTATTTTCAACAGCCATTATTATTTTTACTATAAGTTCTATTTTTTGTGGATTTTCGAATTCACTGATAGAGCTTTCTATATTTCGAGCCCTCCAGGGTTTTGGTGGAGCTATGATGACTCCCGTAGCTCGACTTATTATGGTCAGAGTTTTTCCGCCAAGTGAACTTGTAAAAGCAACTATGTACATTTTTTTACCAGCACTATTGGGTCCCGTTCTCGGGCCTTTAATTGGAGGTTTAATTACAACATATACAAATTGGAGATGGATATTTTTTATCAATATCCCCATTGGTCTATGCGCCTTGTTTTTTACTCAAAAATATATTGAAAATGAAATTGCTGAACATAAAATAAAAGCAGATATTATAGGGTTTTTATTAATTGGAACTTCATTATCTTGTCTTGCTCTTGCTATAGAATCCATAGGGGAAAGTTTCATACCAAGTTATATTTTAAAAATAATATCATCTATTGGAATAATAACATTTATTATGTTTATATTTCATGCAATTCAATATAAAGAAAATTCTATTTTAAACTTACAATTATTTAAATACAGAACATTTAAAATTGGAGTTATTGGAAATTGTATTGCCTATATTTCAACTGGAGGAGTTGCTTTTTTATTACCTCTAATGTTTCAAATTCAATTTGGCATGACACCATTAAAATCTGGTTTACTAATTTCTCCAATGGCTATTGGTGCTATGGTTATGAGAGGAATCTCTTCTCAATTTATAAAAAAATTTGGATTTAAAAAAGTAATTTTTTTCGCGCCTTTTGGAATTTTTTTATCTTTGCTTTCCATTGGATTTATTACAAGAGAAAGTTCTTATATTTATATTATCATATGTTGTTTTTTCCTAGGATTTTTTAATATTCTACTTATGTCAAGTAATGGCCCCATGATTTATGTTGATATTCCTAAAAATAAATCAGCTAATGCGACAAGTCTCGATATTACAATTCGACAATTTTCAGCTGGTCTTTCGGTAGGAATTGTTTCGTTTTTATTAATTACCTTTTTAGTTCATTTAAAAACAACAATAAATTCAGAAGAAGGCATTAAGTCGTTTCATTATACATTTTTTATTTTATCTGGAATTATCTTACTTCAAATTATTGCAAGTTTTGGCTTAAAAAAGAACGATGGCGAAGAAGCTTCTCGTGGCGCTAGTTAAAATTATTTCAAACACTTATTATACTATAATAAATACAAATTAAAGTAATTGAAGCCATAATAAACCAAAGAATAACTCCTTGAATTAAAGGCTTAATTCCTACACTTTTTAATGCTTGTCTTGTCAAATTTGCACCAATACAAAACAAAGTCAGAATCAATGCATTTTCAGAAATATGTTTTATAAATAATCCTGGCGCTTTCGCCCAAGGAACCCAAGTTGCGATAGCTGCAGTTGCTAAAAATCCTAAAATAAACCAAGGTTTTTGGGCTTTAACATTACTATTTGAATCATTCAATTTCTTAGCTAATAAGAACCCAACTATTAAAGTAACAGGAACAATCCATAAAGCTCTTGCAAGCTTTATAGTTGTACCAATTTCAAGCGCTTTTTCTCCATATTGCATGCTAGCACCAACAACAGAACTGGTGTCATGAATTGCAAGTGCACTCCAAAGTCCAAATTGCTCTTGAGTCAAATGAAAATAATGACCTAATGCTGGAAAAATAAATAAAGCGCTCGCATTTAATAAAAACACAATTGCTAAGGAAACAGAAACAGAATTTTGATCTGCTTTGATAGTTGGGGAAAGAGCTGCAATAGCACTTCCTCCACAAATTGCAGTCCCAAAAGTAACAAGCAATGAAATATCTTTTTTATTATTAAGTAAGTTTCCAATAAAAATACCAACTATAGCTGTTAAAGTAATTCCAATAACAGTATATCCAACTCCAGAAAAACCTACTTTTGCAACTGTAAGTAAATTCATTCCAAAACCCAATCCAATAATTGACCAAGTTAAAAGTTTAGATGCAATAAATTTTGTTTTCTCTGGATAAGGATTCCCGAAAATCAAAGATAATAAAATTCCTGATAAGACCGCTAATCCTGAAGCCATTTTTGCAATTTGATCATGAATATAAGGTAGTAATAATAAGAGAACCGCTACCAAAGGAAATAATATTTTTAAAAAATATTTTTTAATGGCTTTCATATTATATTATTCTCTTTCTGTTTCATATTAAATTAAGCTCTAATAATATCTAAAATTAAAATAAGCCTTAGATTTTTTTGGTATATATCAAAGAAAATAAAATGGAAATAGGAGTTTTCTCAAATCAAAACAAAGAAATAATCCATTGAAATTATTAAATTTTTATATTAATTCGCATTTTTAAAAATTCCTACTCGAAAAAGTTGATTTTTTTTCTTCCATAAGGTACTAACCCCCTCACTGCGGATGTGGTGAAATTGGTAGACACGCACGTTTGAGGGGCGTGTGCGCAAGCATGGCGGTTCGAGTCCGCCCATCCGCACCATTATTTCTTTGTATAAATTCCTAAAAAATACTAAATATACAATTAAAATCCATTCACAAATTCATGCCCTAAAACTTCTAATTTAAATTATTTTTTAAAATTGATCTTTTGTTAGAATGCCTTTCTCAAACCTAAGCCTTCTTTTCTAATTTGGTGACATCGATTTGACAAACAAGCTTACTCAAAAAGAAACCTTAAAATACTCAATTCTAAAAAACAGGGCAATTTTAATTTTTAATTTTAAGGTATTCCACATTATATCTATTACTGGTAAAAATCTATACGATGTTCTAAGGTCGAAAACTGTAAAATGCCATGTATGTCCCTAAAAGGATTTACAATGGAGCTAAATTAAAAAAAGTTATTATTTGGAGTTATTAAAAAATGGGAGCTTGGGAATATGTATTAATCATAGCTATCGGAATAGCTGTGGCAGCCCTTGCGTTTTTAGGCGTTCATACCATGAATATGCGAGCCTTAGCGCGAGAGCTGAAATTTAAACACGAAGAAGCTGAAAAAAGACTATCTGAAGCAAGGCTTCAAGCAGAAGAACTTGTAAAAAAGGCCCTTAGAGAAGCAAAAGAAGTCGCTATCAACGAAGGCCGAGATTTTGAGAGACTTCAACGAGAAAAAAACTTAGAAATTAAAAAAGTTGAAACCCGAATTCAAAAAAGAGAAGAAACCTTAGAAAAAAAAGCACAACAATTAGATCAAAAAGAAAAAGATTTAAAACAAAAATTTGAAGCTATTGAAATTGAAGAAAATAAAATTCAAGAAACTCTTAAAAAATCCTTAGAGACACTTGAAGAAAGTAAACTTAAACTTGAAACTGTGGCACGCCTTTCCCAAGAAGAAGCAAGAGAACAACTCAAAAAAGCAATTGAAGTTGAGGTTAGAAAATCAGCTAGTGCTGAAATTCGTTCTGCTGAAGATGAGGCTAGAAAAATTGCAGATGAAAGAGCAAGAGGAATTATTGCCACTTCTATTCAACGAATTGCAAATGAATTTGTTACGGATGCGACTGTTTCTGTAATTAGTTTGCCTACAGATGATATGAAAGGTCGTATTATTGGTAGAGAAGGTCGAAACATAAGAACAATCGAACAAGCGACTGGTGTTGACTTGATTATTGATGACACGCCTGAAGCCGTCATTATTTCATGCTTTAACCCTATTCGCAGAGAAATTGCAAAAACAGCAATAGAGCGTTTAGTTGCTGATGGCCGAATTCATCCTGCTAGAATTGAAGAAGTCGTTCAAAAAACAAGAAGCGAATTTGAGCAAATGATTCGAGAAGCAGGCGAACGTTCTTCATTTGATTGTGGTGTTACTGGGCTACATCCAGAGGTTATTCAAGCTTTAGGCAAATTAAAATATCTCACAACAGGTGGCCAATCTGTTTTACAACACTCTATTGAAACCGCACAAATAGCTGGAATTATAGCTGCTGAACTCGATATTAACGTACGTCTTACAAAAAGAGCCGCTCTACTTCATGATATTGGCAAAAGTTTAGACGAAGAGTCTGAAGGAAGTCACTCTCATGTTGGAGCTTTATTTTTACAAAAATATGGAGAATCTCCTGAAGTTATTGAGGCTGCAGCAAAACATCACAGCGAAAGTCTTCATGGAGTGAATCCGATCACTGTCGTTGTTCAAACGGCAAATATGCTCAGTAACTTTAGACCAGGCGCAAGAAAAGAATTTCTTGAAAAAGCAATTGACAGGCTAAAAGACATGGAATCTACTGTAGAAGAGTTTGAGGGCGTTGAACAAGCTTTCGTTATTAAATCTGGTAGAGAAGTAAGAGCCATGGTATCTCCTACTGTAATGGATGACGAAGCTGTCACTTTACTTGCTAAATCTGTAGCAAAAAGATTACGTCACGACCTTCATCAAGCAAGTAACATTAAAGTAACTATGGTTAGAGAACAGCGAGCAACACATCTTGCAAAGTAAAATTTTATTAAATCATTTCACAGGCGAATTTTTCTACTCTTCTTTTGAAAAAATTCTGAAACCGAAACACCAAAGCATAAAAATTTTAATGCTTGGCGATGTATTAGGTAGAGGCGGAAGAAAAATTGTTAAAAAAATTCTTCCCGAATTAAAAAAAACGATTCCACTCGATTTTGTCACAATTAATGGAGAAAATCTTGCTGGAGGATTTGGTATTACCTTTAAAATTTATGAAGAAATGAAACAAGCTGGAGTCGATGCTTTCACAATGGGAAATCATTGGAAAGATAAAGCAGATGTTCATATCATTCGTAAAAATCACAAAGATCTCATTTTACCACAAAATTTAAATGGCATTAGCGATATAGATAAAGCGCCTACTTTTTATCTTCCAGAAAGAAACAAAAATTTAAACATTATTAATTTAATGGGTAATTTTGCTATGAAAGAAGAATATAAAGATCCATTTGAATTTTTAACAAAAGAAAAAAATAATTTTGAAGATAAAGTAAAGTCGGGATCAAATATTGTTATTGCAGATATCCATGCCGAAGCAAGCTCTGAAAAACAAGCTATTGCATGGTATTACGATGGCATTTTAGCAGGTTTAATCGGAACGCACACTCATACCCCAACAAGCGACGAGCGCCTTACAGATAAAGGAACCGCTTTTCTAACTGATGTTGGTATGACAGGAGCTTATGACAGTGTCATAGGTATGGATAAGCATAGAGTAATTACAAAATTTACCAATCCAAGCATAAAGCTTCCTCACGAAGTAGCTGAAAATGAACTCTGGTTTTGTGGATTTTTAATTGAAATATGCCCAAAATTAAATATTTCAATTGCTTGTCACCGCTTGCAATGCAGAGGCATTGAAGAGGAAAATTGGATTGTTACAAGTATCTCAAAAAATTTAAATTAATTTTAATATATTTTGTATTTTTTGAGAATTTTTTTGATACTTCCATCACTGCTCATCATTATTAATGTTTTGTTTAATTTATCAATAATTATGTCACTAGTTTGAAGATTAAAAGCCAAATAAAATGATTCTTTTTTTACATTTAAAACAATTTTGAGTGGTGTTTTTTCTCTATTTGATAATTCCAACCCTACTAAATCTGTAGTGGCCCATAAATCTATTCTTTTATGTTTCAATTTCTGTAAATTAGTTAAAGGAACAGAAGAAAATTCTACTTTTAATCCATTTTCAGAAAGATAAACTGGAAAAGCTTCTCCAATGAGTCCACCTATTGCATAATTTTTTAAATCTTCAAGTTTAGTTGCTTTAATTGTAGAATTTTTTAAGCTAAAAATTGTCCAATTTGAATCAACAATAGGCCCCACCCATTTAAATAATTTTTCTCTCTCCGGGCGTTTATACGTTGCAAAAACAGCATAATTTTTATTTTTTAATGCATAATCCAATGCTCTTGGCCAAGGTAAAACTTCAAAATCATGAATAATTTTTTCTCTAATAAGGGCTTCACGAATGATTTCAGTAATGAAACCAGTAACTTTTAAATCTTTAGCAAATGTAAAAGGAGGAAAATCACTAGTAACTAAGTGATATTTTTCATCACAATAGGCATATCTAGAGAAGGTAATAAAAATTATTACAAAAATAAATATTTTTTTCATTTTTACCTCTTTGTTTTGTGAACACGCATCACAAATAATTTACCGAACTTATTTAAATTGCTAAAGAATAATTTATATAAGTTTAATAATTTTATTATAGCTTGTCAAATTTTGCTTATATAACAAATAATTTTTACGAATCTAGAAAAATACGTGGTTTGAAATTGATGTAGCCCCTTATAAAGTAGAACACTTCCTATAAAATTAAGGGGTTGTCATTTTCCATAGTGGATGTCCAAATTTCCAAAGAGGATGTCATTTTTGGAATATCTGAACAAAATCAATACTCTCTGAATTTAATGATTTTATGAAGCTTCAGAGTGAGTATGTGCTGGTAGCCAGCGATACAAAGTAGGAATAGAAACTCCCAAACTCATTGCCACATCTTTTGGAGGGGTTCCACTGCTTAGTAATTTTTTTGCAGATTCAAGTTTATTTGCCGTCATTCTTCTTTTCCTGCCACCAATTCTACCACGTTCCTTTGCAGCTTTTAAACCAGCTTTAGTGCGCTCTATAATGAGTTCTCGTTCCATTTGAGCAAGTGCAGCCATTGTATGAAAGAAGAAACGTCCAGAAGGAGTCGATGTATCTATATTATCAGTGAGGCTTTTAAATTCGATTTTTTTAGACTCAAGATCTTTCACAAAATCGATTAGATCTTTGATGTTTCTTCCAAGACGATCTAATTTCCAAACGATAAAAGTGTCGCCTTCTCTTAACTGTTCAAGTGATTTTTCCAATCCAGGTCGTGCAGAACGACTTCCACTTGCTTTATCTACAAAGATTTTGTTGCAACCCGATTTTTGTAATGCTTTTTCTTGCAAATCTAAATTTTGGTCTAGCGTTGAAACCCTTGCATATCCAATAAGCATTTTATAGGTTCTCCTTCTCAAAACTCATCTGAAGCTAACAGAACAAGAATTTAGAATCAAGAATGGTTATTGAGAAAGAAGTTTTCCAATGAAATTGGGATCTAAATTTTCGTATAGAAATATTCTCAAAAACGGTCTTTTGTGAGAAAAAAAGATTGAATTTTCAACTTATCAAGAGAAGTACCTTTCTCAATAAAAATGAAAGATATATTAAATTAAATAATTTTATTCAAAATTAAAGAAAATGATCATATTTAATTCCTACTTAAATCATATATAATTGAGCTTATTCAATTTTATTTTGGGTACTAAATAATTAGATAGATAAATAGTCTATTATCATTTAAAAAATAATATTATAGTCATTACAATATCATATTTAATGAAATAAATACAGTTGGTATGATCCCCGAAAAGTGGACTATTAAATTTCATAATTTTCTTCATATTCTAAAGGTGCATGATAATCAAGTGCAGAATGAGCGCGAATTCGATTATAAAACACCTCTATATATTCTATGACTGAAGATTTTGCT
>RRZT012998589.1_pt1 | contig 26536 bp, 22 predicted proteins | sample 2165551 | NCBI WGS metagenome assembly RRZT01 (sample SAMN10456910, study PRJNA506462) | wastewater metagenome | biome: wastewater; feature: sludge; material: wastewater sludge; isolation source: wastewater sludge with Escherichia coli K12::gfp cells carrying plasmid... | place: USA: Moscow, Idaho... | reverse complement strand
TGGCCGGCCCCACCTACGCACAGCGGATCCCGCAGAACCGGGCCGTGGTGATGCTGGTGATCGACGTCTCCGAATCCATGGCCGCGACCGATGTCGGCCCAAGTCGACTGGCCGCCGCCAAGGACGCGGGCAAGCGGTTCGCCGACGAGCTCACCCCGGGCATCAACCTCGGTCTGGTCGCATTCGCCGGGACCGCCTCGGTCCTGGTCCCGCCGACCACCGACCGCGCGAGGACCAGGGCGGCGATCGACAAGCTCCAGGTCGCCGAGCGGACCGCGACGGGTGAGGGCATTCTGACCGCGCTGCAACAGATCGCCACCGTCGAAGGCGTGATCGGTGGCGGCGACGGTCCGCCGCCGGCCCGGATCGTGTTGGAGTCCGACGGCAAGGAGACCGTGCCGACCCACCCGGACGATCCGCGCGGCGCGTTCACCGCCGCGGAATCGGCGAAGGAACAAGGCGTAGTCATCTCGACCATCTCGTTCGGCACTCCCGACGGTTACGTCGATGTCGACGGACAGCACGTCGCCGTGCCGGTGGACGACGACACGTTGCGCCACGTCGCCGAGATCACCGGCGGCGACCTGATGCACGCCGACAACCTCGGCCAACTGGACCATGCCTATGCGACCCTGCAGGACGAACTGGGCTATCAGACCGTTCCCGGGGATGCCAGCACCGCGTGGATCGCGTTGGGCACCGTCGTACTACTCGCAGCTGCGCTGACGGGACTACTGCTCGACCGCCGGCTGCCGGGCTAGTCGCTCGGCTGGTCCCCCAGCACGTCCACGCACGCCCGGGCGATCGCCAGCTCCTCGTTGGTCGGAATCACCAGCACGGTGATCGGCGAATTCTCGGCGGAGATCACCCGCGGCCCCTTGCCCGGGCTCTCGTTGAGGTGCTCGTCGAGCTCGATCCCCAACGGTGCCAGCCCGGTGAGCGCATCCCGGCGCACGGTCGCGTCGTTCTCGCCCACCCCGGCGGTGAACGAGATGACATCAGTATTGCCCAGCACCGCCAGGTACGCGCCGATGTACTTGCGCAGCCGGTGGATGTACACGTCGTAAGCGAGTCGTGCTGCACGCCTTTCGGTTTCGGAGCCAGTTTCGATCAGCTTGTGCAATTCCCGGAAGTCGTTGTGGCCGGCCAGGCCGAACACGCCGGAGCGACGGTTCAGCATGTTCTCGATGTCCTCGGTGGCCATGCCGGCCGTCCGCGCCAGGTAGAAGATGATCCCGGGGTCGACGTCACCGCTGCGCGTTCCCATCACCAGGCCCTCCATCGGGGTCATTCCCATGGAGGTGTCGACGGGGCGCCCGCCGACGATGGCCGAGGCCGATGCGCCGTTGCCCAGGTGCAGCACGATCTGGCTGATGCCGGCGGGATCGGCGCCCAGGAATTCGGCGGCCTGCTCGCTGACGTACTGGTGCGAGGTGCCGTGGAAGCCGTAGCGGCGCACCCCCCACGCTTCGGCGGTCTCGCGGTCGATCGCATAGGTGGCGGCCGCCGCCGGCAGATCGTGGAAGAACGCCGTGTCGAACACCGCGATGTGCGGCAGATCGGGCACGATCCGGCGCGCCACTTCGATTCCAAGGACGCCGGGCGGATTGTGCAGGGGCGCAAGGGGAGCCAGTTCGTTCAACCGCGCGATCAGCGCATCGTCGATGGCCGTCGGACGGTAGAACTCGCGCCCGCCGTGCACCACCCGGTGCCCGACCGCCACCAGACCCAGCGTCTCGAGGTGGCCACCCGCCTCGGCGAACATCTCGAAGGTGAGGCGCAGCGCGTCGTCGTGGTCGGCGATCCGGCGCTCCCGGCCGATCTTGAGCCCGCCGAACTCCAGCGTTGCCAGCGCGTGATCGCTGCCGATCTTCTCGACAATGCCGTGCGCCACCGAGATCCCCGGATCCGGTTGCACCATGCTGTATTTCAGCGACGAGGAACCCGAGTTGAGCACCAGGACGGTACGTTGCACTGCTCAGTCCTCCTGGGCCTGGATCGCCGTGATGGCCACCGTGTTGACGATATCGGCCACCAGCGCTCCCCGGGACAGGTCGTTCACCGGCTTGTTCAGGCCCTGGAGCACGGGGCCGATCGCGATCGCCCCGGCGCTGCGTTGGACCGCCTTGTAGGTGTTGTTACCGGTATTGAGGTCGGGGAAGATCAGCACGGTGGCCCGGCCGGCCACCGGCGAATCGGGCATCTTGGTGACCGCGACGGATGGCTCGACCGCGGCGTCGTACTGGATCGGGCCCTCCACCAACAGCGCGGGATCCCGCTGCCGGACCAGATCGGTTGCGGCCCGGACCTTGTCGACATCGGCGCCGCTGCCCGAACTGCCGGTCGAATAGGACAGCAGCGCCACCCGCGGTTCGATGCCGAACTGCGCGGCGGTACGCGCCGAACTGATCGCGATGTCGGCCAGTTGTTCGGAGGTGGGATCCGGGACGATCGCGCAGTCGCCGTAGGCCAGCACGCGATCGGCCAGGCACATCAGGAAGATGCTGGACACCGTCGACACGTCGGGCCGGGTGCGAATGATCTCGAACGCCGGGCGCACCGTGTGCGCGGTGGTGTGCGCCGCACCCGACACCATGCCGTCGACGATGTCGTTGTGCACCAGCATGGTGCCGAAATACGACACGTCATGGATGATCTCGCGGGCCTGCTCGACAGTAATGCCCTTCTTCTTGCGCATCTCGGCGTACTGCTCGGCGAACCGATCACACAAGTCGGACGTCCGCGGGTTGAGCACGGTCGCCGCGGCCAGGTCGACGCCCAGTTCGGCGGCCCGCGCCCGGATGGCGGCCTCGTCGCCCAGGATGGTCAGGTCCGCCACCTCGCGGCGCAGCAGCCGCCCGGCGGCCTCGAGGATGCGGTCGTCGTCACCCTCGGGCAACACGATTCGCTTGCGGTCGGCCCGGGCCCGCTCCAACAGCTGGAACTCGAACATCTGCGGGGTGGTGACCGTCGGGATCGGAATGGCAAGCTGGGCAAGCAGATCCGCGGTGTCGACGTGCCGGTCCATCAGCGCGATCGCGGTGTCGATCTTGCGCTGGGAGTTCACGGTCACCCGCCCGCGGGCGGCGGCGGCCGCGCTGGCCGTCTCGAAGGTGCCCAGGTCGGTGGCGATGATGGGCAGCCGTAGGCCCAGGCCGTCGACCAGGGCCGCGATCGACGGATGCAGCGGTAGCCCACCGTTGAGGATCACCGTCGACAACGACGGGAAGTTCTCCGCCGCATGGGCACTCATGACGGCGAGCACCACGTCGGAACGATCACCCGGGGTGATCACCGCCATGCCCTCGCGCAGCCGCTCGAGCACGTGCTCGGCCGTCATGCCGGCGACCAGTACACCGATCGCTTCGCGGCCGAGCAGCGCTTCGTCACCCTTGATCAGCGTTCCCCCGACGGCCCGCTGCAGATCACCGACCGAAGGCGCGACGAGGAACGGTTCTTCGGGCAGCACATAGGATTTCGGCGTCAGCCGGGACAGCTCGGCGGCCACCGCCGGCAGCTGTTCCGGAGCACAGCGGTTGGCGACGATCGCGGCGGTGTGGGCGTGCTGGGCGCTGATCTCGGCCAGGCACAGTTCGGCCACCTGGGCGACCTCTGCAGGCGTGCGTCCGCCGGCCCGCACCGCCAGCACGACGGGCGCCCCGAGGTTGGCGGCGATGCGGGCGTTCACCGACAGCTCGCTGGGCGTGGCGACGTCGGTGTAGTCGCTGCCGACGACGAGCACCGCATCGCATTGCGCGGCCATCCGGTGGAACCGGGCGACGATATCGGCGATGGCGCCGTCGGGGTCCTCGTGCAGTCGCTGGTAGTCGACGCCCACGCACTCCTCGTAGGGCAACCCGGCGGTCGAATGCGCCAGCAACATCTCGAGGATGTAGTCGCGCCGTTCGCCGAGCCGGGTGATCGGCCGGAACACCCCGACGCGGGCCACCATGGCGGTCAGCCGGTGCAGGATGCCGAGCGCAATGGTCGATTTCCCGGTGTCGCCCTCGGGGGAGGCGATGTAGATGGTCGTGGCGAGATGTCCGTCGTCCGGCACGGCTACAGTTTAGGGCGGCGGGGGCGGATCGGGGCCCGTGCCGGCCGATCGAACGGGGCACCGTCATCTCGTGCCGACCGGAGGCGTGGCACACCGTCCAGAACGGGTACAGGTATGCAACACTCGGAAAAGAGATCGAGCGTGGTGATGGAACAAACTCCGGCCGGCATCGGCACCGACAACTGGTTCGCCCCCGACGAACTGGCATTACATCCGCGCAATGTGCACTTCGACCTCGCCGGTGCGCCACTGCACTGGATCCCCGGTGACCCCTACGGATCGCACGCGGTGACCGCGTTGAACCTGTTCCTGCCGGCCGCCGAGCGGTGGTTCAGCAAGCTGCTGTCCGACGCGCTGGAGTATGTCCGCGACGACCACCTCCGCGAGGAGATGATCGGATTCATCGGCCAGGAATCCGTGCACGCCAGGACACACGACCGGGTGCTGGTGGACTACCTGCGCCAGCACGGGATCGACCCGGGGCCCTTCGAGCGGCAGCTCGACTGGATCGCCGGTCAGTACGACCAGCGGATCGCGAAGGTCGAGCCGCACAACCGGCGCAAGGTGCTGGCCTCCGGCACCCATGCGCTGTGCGCGGCGGAGCACTTCACGGGTGTCCTCGGAAACTGGGTGCTCAACAATTCCTGGGACGAGATGTCCGTGGATCCCACGCTGGCCGACCTCTACCGCTGGCACGGGGCCGAGGAAGTGGAACACCGCCACGTCTCCTACAACGTCGCCAAGTACTTCGACATGGACTACCTCGCCCAGGTCTTCGCGACCGTCGCGGTGACCGTCGCGCTGGTGGGCATCGTGCTGCGCGGGACCAAGTTCCTGGTCAACGCGGATCCGACGCTGCCCAACACGGGGTACCTCCGCCTGCTGTGGAAGCTGCACCGTTCGGGCGAGCGCGGGTCCATCTTGACGGGCGGCATGATCCTGCGCGCCGCCGCGCGCATGTTCGAGCGCGACTACAACCCGGCCACCGAGGGAGACACGGCGCAGGCGGTGGCGTACCTGGCCACCTCGCCCGCGGCGCGCGCGGCCCATGCCTGACCCGCGGCGACGCGCGCGAGAGTTACTCAGGCCCTACACCGGTAAACCGCCCCCCGGGCTGTACCGGTCCGGGCCCGACCTTCTGATCCGCCTCGCCGGAACGGCGGTGTCGCACTTCGTCTCGGTGGTGTCCCGGCTGGGCGGCGACGCCGAGCCGCCCCCACGCCCGCACATCGTCAACCGCACGCCGGTGACCGTCGCGCAGCGCCGGTTGGTGGCGGTCGACAACGACGTGGTTGCGCTCACGCTCGCCGCGACCGACGGTGCGCCGCTGCCCCGGTGGCATCCGGGCGCCCATATCGACGTCGAACTCCGGTCCGGGCGAACCCGGCAGTACTCGCTGTGCGGTGATCCGCGGCAGGACCGGGAGTACCGGATCGCGGTCCGGTTGATCCCGGGCGACGGGGCGTCGGCCGAGGTGCACGCGCTGGCCGCGGGCGACCAGATCCTGATCAGTGCCCCACGCAACGGGTTCATGATGCCGGTGCCGGGATCCGGGTCCAGGGCAGCGGCAGTCCATTTCGTCGCGGGCGGCATCGGCATCACCCCGATCCTGCCGATGGTTCGCCTCGCCGATCGGCTGGGTGTCCCGTGGTCGCTGTGCTACACCGGCCGGCACCGGCAGAGCCTGCCGTTCGTGGACGAGTTGCTGGCGTTCGGTGACCGGGTGACCGTGCGCACCGACGACGAGCACCGCCTACCGTCAACACTCGACCTGCTGTGCGGCGTCGACGAGCGCACCGCGGTGTACGTGTGCGGCCCACCGCCGATGATCGAGATGCTCCGCCGGCACATCGGCCCCGAGGTGGAGTTCCATGCCGAACGGTTCTCGCCGCCACCGGTGGCCGGCGGACTGCCGTTCGAGCTGGAACTGGCCACGACCGCGACGGTCGTTCCCGTCGCCGCCGATCAGAGCGCGCTCGCCGCGTTGCGCGCGGTGCGGCCCGACGTCGGCTATTCCTGCCAGCAGGGCTTCTGTGGCACGTGCGTGCAGCGAGTGATCGGCGGCGACATCGAGCACCGCGACCACATCCTGACCGAGCGGCAGCGCGCGCTCGGTCAGGTGCTGGTGTGCGTCTCCCGGGCCCGATCCGAGGGCGGCAGGTTGGTCCTGGACCTCTGAGGTCCGGGTCAGCCCAACTTCCGCAACCGCGGCTCCAGGTCCCGCTGGAAGAGTTCCAGGAACCGGCGCTGATCGTGGCCGGGAGCGTGGAACACCAAGTGGTTCAAGCCATATCCGACGTACTCGCCGACCTTCTCGACAGCCTCGTCGGGATCCGAGGCCACGATCCAGCGCTTGGCCACCTGCTCGATGGGCAGCGCGTCGGCAGCCTTCTCCATCTCGATCGGGTCGTCGATGGAGTGCTTCTGCTCGGCGGTCAGCGACAGCGGCGCCCAGAACCGCGTATTCTCCAGTGCCCGTTCGGGATCGGTGTCATAGGAGATCTTGATCTCGATCATCTTGTCGATGTCGTCGACACTGCGCTCGGCGGCCGCGGCGCCCTCGCGAACGGCCGGCATGAGCTTGTCCTTGTACAGTTCCTCACCCTTGCCCGAGGTGCAGATGAACCCGTCGCCCGCACGGCCGGCATACTTGGCCACCGCCGGTCCGCCCGCGGCGATGTAGATCGGCACCCCGCCGTCGGGGACGTCGTAGATCGAGGCACCCTTCAGCGTGTAGTAGTCGCCGTCGAAGTCGACCCGGTCGCCGCGCCACAGTTCCCGCATCAGGCGCACCGACTCGCGCAGCCGCGCGAAGCGTTCCTTGAATTCCGGCCATTCGCCGGTGTAGCCGGTGGCGATCTCATTGAGGGCCTCGCCGGTGCCCACACCGAGGAACACCCGCTCGGGATACAGGCAGGCCATGGTCGCGAAGGCCTGCGCCACCACGGCGGGGTTGTACCGGAAGGTCGGGGTCAGCACCGAGGTGCCCAGGATCAGGTGCTTGGTGCGCTCGCCCACCGCGGTCATCCACGCCAGCGAGAACGGCGCGTGCCCACCGTTGTGCCGCCACGGCTGGAAGTGGTCGCTGACGGTCGCACTGTCCATGCCGTGCGCCTCGGCCGCGACGGCCAGTTCGACGAGTTCCCGCGGCGCGAATTGCTCCGCTGACGCCTTGTATCCCAGTTTCAGTCCAGGTTTGAGTTCAGCCACTCTCCTTTTCTACCCTCCGGTCCTAGGATTGCGGAATGGCAGCTGCCGGGGGTGAGCTGGTCCAGGTCACCGATGTCGTGCACATCGCCAGGACCGACCTGGTGAACTGGACGGTGGTGATCGACGGGGACGGGGTCCTGTTGATCGACGCCGGCTTCCCCGGTCAACGCGCCGAAGTGCTGGCCACCCTTGCGCAACTGGGCGTCGGACCCGGTGACGTGCACTCAATTCTGTTGACGCACGCCCACATCGACCATTTCGGCGCCGCCATCTGGTTCGCCGCCGAACACCGCACGCCGGTGTACTGCCACGCCGACGAGGTCGGGCACGCCAAACGCACCTACCTCGAGCAGGCCTCGCCGCTGGCCGTGGCCGCGCACGCCTGGCAGCCACGCTGGGTGCGGTGGTCGGCCGAGATCGCACGCAAGGGCGCCTTCGTGAAAGCCGGAATCCCCACCGCGCAGCCGCTGACCGCCGACGTCGCCGCCACGCTGCCGGGCAACCCGATCGCCATCCCCACTCCCGGGCACACCGGCGGGCACTGCTCGTACCTCGCGGACGGCGTACTGATCAGCGGCGACGCCCTGGTGACCGGCCATCCCACCTCGCCGCGGCGCGGACCGCAGCTGTTGCACCGGGTGTTCAACCACGACGAGGAACGCTGTGTGCGCAGCCTGGGCGCGCTGGCGATGCTGGAGACGACGGTGCTGGTGCCCGGTCACGGCGACGTGTGGCGGGGTCCGATCCGCGAGCTGACCGATCAGGCGATCGCCGCGCACGCACACTGATTTGACACGTGTAAAGTTCGCTGGCATGGACCGGATCAGGGGCAAGGTCGTCGTCATCACCGGGGCGGCCCGCGGCATCGGCCGGGCCACCGCCGAAGCACTGCTGGCCCGCGGCGCGCGGGTGGTCGTCGGGGACCGTGACGTCAGCGCACTGGAGGCCTGCGTCACCGATCTGAACCGGGCCGGCCAGATCAGCGGTTACCCACTGGACGTCACCGATGCCGAATCGTTCGCGGTGTTCCTCGACAAGGCCCGCGCCGATGGCGGCGGCCGGATCGACGTGCTGATCAACAACGCGGGAGTGATGCCCGTCGGGCCGTTCCTGGAACACTCCGAGCAGGCCATCCGCTCGGCGATCGAGGTCAACTTCTACGGTGTGCTCAACGGGTGTCGGCTGGTGCTGCCGGAGATGACGAAGCGGCGTTCGGGCCACATCGTGAACATCTCGTCGGTGGCCGGGGTGCTGGCGGTGCCCGGCCAAGCCCTCTATGCGGGAACGAAATTCGCCGTCGTCGGCCTCTCCACCGCACTGTCGGACGAATTCGCGCCGCACGGCGTCGACGTCAGCGTGGTGATGCCGACGTTCACCAACACCGAGCTGATTTCCGGAACCGATGCCACCGGGGCCCGAAAGCCGTTGCAGCCCAACGAGATCGCGGCGGCCGTCGTCAATATCCTGGACAAGCCCACCACCGCGGTGTCGGTGCCGGGCCCGCTGCGCCCCATCAGCATCCTCTCGCAGTTGCTGCCACCGCGCGGTCGCCGCTGGCTCTCGCACAAACTGGGCAACGACACCGTGTTCCTCAGTGTCGACACGTCGGCGCGGGCCGCCTACGAGAAACGCGCCCAGTCATCCACCGGCGTCCAGGAGGATTAGCCGGCCCCCGCGGCGCCGGCCCGCATGATCGCCGCCAGATCCTCCCGCGACGACGCACCCACCCGCTGACAGGCGCGGTACAGGTGGCCCTCGACGGTGCGCACCGAAGTGACCAGCCGGTCCGCGATCTGCTTGTTGGACAGACCGGCGGCCACCAACTCGGCCACCTCCCGCTGCCGCCCGGTCAACGGGGTCGGCGACACCGGACTGCGGGTGGCCGGTGTGCACAGCCCACCGCACTCGGCGGCCAACTGAGCGGCGATCGACGCGGCGTACAGACCGCGGCTGCGCGACTGTGCGGCGGTCAGCGCCACCGCCGCCTGCGCCGCGGCGTCGGCCGCCGTGCAGCTGTCACCACTGTTCCGATAGGCCTCGACGACTTCCAGGAGCGCTTCACCGTCGCCGCGGCTCAGTGAATCCGCATATGCGGCAACCGTTCCGGCCAGCGGAATGTCGATCTCCCCGGCCAGCTCACCGGCCCGGGCGGCCACCTCGGCGATCCGTTCACCGCAGTCCCACTGCGTAGCGGCCTGCAGGCACGCCAGCTCGTGGGTGGGCTGGCCGCGCTCCCGGGCCACCGCCGCCTCGGCCAGCACCGTGTCCACGGCATCGGTCAGCTGTCCCGCAGCGGCCTGCGCCCAACCGGTTGCCAGCGCGAAGGCCGACTGCATGAACAGGTACTCGGCCGGCACCACGGCGCGCGCGTTGGCCAGCATCTCGGCCGCGGCATCGGCCTCGCCGAGTTTGGCGTGCACCTCCGTCAGCGCGAAGTAACACGCCGGTCGCAGGGTCGCGGCGCCGTGCTGTTCGGCCGCGGCCAGTGCCTCGCGCAGCAGTCGCGCGGCCTCCCGTAGTTCACCGCGCAGCAGCGCGGCATGACCCCGCAGGAAGATCAGGTTCGCGTACGGACGACCGGGTGCGTCGCGGGCCAACTCCGAGAGCACCTCGGTGGCCCGCTGGCACTCGTCGAGGAGCCCGTTGAGCCGGCACGCCCGCAGATAGACCCCGCCGAACCAGAACCGCATCGGGGCGGTCTCATAGGAGCCGGCAGCGCGCTCGATCGCCTCGTGCGCAACCGGAATCACGTCGGCGGCATGCCCGAGGGCGCCGGCCGACATCACCAGCGCCAGCGCGGCCATGAACGCGTTGAGATCCGAAAGTTCACCGGAATCTATTGCGGCCCTGGCTTTTTCCTCCGAATCGGCGCAACGCGCGCCGATGGCGTCCACACATGCCTCGACGGCCATCCGACCCGCGCGTTCGGCGCCGTTCTCGTCCTCCGTCCCACCCAGGGCGGCCAGCTCCGCCAGGATCGCCGCCGCGTCGGCCGGCCGGGCGAGCACCCAGATCATGTTGACCGCGCGCATCAGCGCCCAGACCCGGCGCTCGGCGTCATCGGCGGGCCGCAGGTTGGCCAGGAACTGGTCGGCCTCCTCGCCACCGCGGGTGGCCAGGATGCAGTGCGCCTGCAGCGGGGCGGCCGCGGCCGGGTCGGCGGAGGCGGCGGCCTCGGCGAAGCGTTCGGCCAGTTCGACGTCGAGCATCCGCATCGCATGCTCACCGGCGTCGAGGAACAGCTGCGGGTCCGGCGGCAGATCCGAATCGAGCGCCAATTGCGCCCGCACCACGGTCCGCTGGGGATCGGCGTCACCGGGCGGGGCGTGCTTGGCCAGGAGCGTGGAAAGCCGCCCACGCAGCTTCGAGCGGTACATCTCCCCGGCCGCCGAGCGGCGCAGTTCACCGAAGAGCGGATGGGCGAACCGGGCCAGCAGCTGGCGTCCGGTGCGCTCGACGCGCACCAGGTTCAACTGCTCGGCGGTCTCCAGGTCCTCCCCCGAAACGAGTTCGAGCAGCACGTCGAGGTCCAGCGGCTCGCACAGGGACAGGGCGTCCAGCATCAACGCCTGTTCGGGTGGCAGCTGATCGAGCCGGTTGCCCACCAGGTCGCTCATGCTCTGGGACACCGCGACGTCCCCGTCCCACAGCCACACCCCGGCGACGCGACGGATCCGACCGGCGGACACCTGATCCTTGACGAGCTGCTGGATGAACAGGGCGTTGCCGCGGGTCAGCCGCCAGAACCGCTGGGCGCTCTGGGCATCGACGGGGCCCTCCAGGATCTGCTCGACGACCGCGCGGGTTGCCGCCGCCGACAACGGCTCGAGGTCCAGCCGGTAGAGCAGCTTGTCCTTCCACAGCGCGGTGACGGCGTCGGGTTCGCCGGCCCCGGTGCGCACCGTCACCACCAGCCGGGCCTCCCGGGTCTGTGCCAACTGGTGCACGACGTGCGCCGAGAAGCCGTCGAGCAGATGCGCGTCGTCGACGCCGATCACGACCCGGCCCTGACGTTGTTGCGCCACAAGCGCATTGATGACCCGCCGGACGCTGGGGGCCGGTTCGGCGGCGGCATCGCCGAGGGTTATCGAGAATGCACCCAACGGTATTGGCCGCGCCGATGCGGTTCCGCTGATCCAGTTGGTCCGGGTACCCCCCGGGGCCGTACCCATCAGCTCCCGCGCCAGGCGCGTCTTACCCACGCCCGCCGGGCCCGCGATCACCACCCCGGCATAGTTGCCCGCACCGCCCAGCGCACGCCGCAGCGCAGCCAGTTCGTCGTCCCGCCCCCTCAGCGCCCCACCGCTGGTCACGCCGCGACTATAACGCGAAAACCCGTCGATCCAACGGTTAATTCGCCAGGGCCTGGTCCAGATCGGCGATCAGGTCGTCGGTGCCCTCGAGCCCGACCGAGATGCGGACCACGCCGTCGCCCAGACCGATCGCGGCCCGGCCCTCCGGGCCCATCGCACGGTGCGTGGTGGTCGCCGGATGGGTGATCAGGCTCTTGGCGTCGCCGAGGTTGTTGGAGATGTCGATGATCTGCAGCTTGTCCAGCAACTCGAACGCCCGCTGCTTGCCCTGACCGTCCGGCGCGTCCAGTTCCAGCGTGACGACCGTCCCGCCGCCGGACATCTGGCGGCGCGCCAGCTCGTACTGTGGATGGGAGGGCAGGTACGGATAGCGCACCCACCGGACCGCCGGATGGCCCTCCAGGAACTCCGCGACCCGCAGTGCCGACCGGGAGCTGTAATCGACCCGAACAGCAAGTGTCTCCAGACCTTTGAGCATCACCCAGGCATTGAACGCACTGATCGCCGGACCGGTGTGCCGCATCAGCGTCTGCACCTGACCGTCGATGAACTCCCGGTCGCCGAGGATCGCGCCGCCCAGCACCCGGCCCTGCCCGTCGATGTGCTTGGTGCCGGAATAGACCACGACGTCGGCACCCAGCTCCATGCCCCGCTGCATCAGCGGTGTGGCAAACACGTTGTCCAGGACGACCTTTGCCCCGGCGCCGTGCGCGAGTTCGCTCACCGCCGCGACGTCGACCAACGTCTGCATCGGGTTGGACGGGGTCTCGAAGAACACCGCCTGGGTGGGGACGGACAGCGCTTCCTCCCCCTGCTGCAGGTCGTCGCCGTCGACGAACACGGTCTCGACGCCCCAGCGGGGCAGGATCTCGTTGCACACCACGAAGCACGACCCGAACAGGCTGCGCGCGGCGACCAACCGGTCACCCGCCCCGAGCAGCGCGCCCAGCGAGGTGAACACCGCGGCCATTCCGGTGGCGGTGGCGAAGCAGGCGGGCGCGCCCTCGATCAGCCGCAGCCGCTCCTCGAACATCGAGATGGTCGGATTGCCGTAGCGGGAGTAGACATAGCGGTCGATCTCGCCGGTGAACGCCTGCTCGGCCGCTGCCGCCGACTCGTAGACATAGCCCGACGTCAGGTACATCGCCTCGGCGGTCTCTTCGAATCCCGAGCGCAGCAGGCCGCCGCGAACGCCGATGGTGGCCGGGCTCACGCCGTCGGGCAGCGGCGCCGGAATGCGCACAGAGGGAACCGACCGGAAGGATTCGGACGGGTCGCTCATGACTGCACCCAGGGAAGTCCGACCGCTTTCCAGCCGGTGCCGCCGCGGTGCCGGCGGTCGTCGAGGTTGCCCTCGAACCCGTCGAGCATGTTGTAGGACGGCGCGATGCCGGCGGCGGTCGCCGACTCGGCGGCCCCGATGGAGCGGTTGCCGGACCGGCACAGGAAGATCACCGGGCGATCCCCCGGGGTCACGCCGCTCGCGATCAGGTCATCGACGAAACCGTCGTTGTGGGAACCGTCGCCGCGGTTCCATTCGACGTACACGACGTCGCGCCCGAGTGCGGAGATGTCCGCCACGCCGACGAAACGCCATTCGGCGTCGGTACGACAGTCGACGAGGACCGCGTCGGGGTGTTCCTCGAGCATCGTCCACGCCTGCTCGGGCGTGATGTCACCGGCATAGCTCACGGATCCGAGTTTCCCATACGGGCGGGGATGGGCCCGGTTCAGCCGGGATCAGCTGGGTCCGGCCGTGCAGACCCGCCACGCGCCGTCCTCCCGGACGAGGGCGGTCCGAACGTCGGTCTTGTCATCCCGATTGCGCTCGAAGTAGTACGTGACGGTCGCGCTGGCCGTGTCGCCGCTCATCGACACGTCGGTCACGTTGCCGACGTAGCGCCCACCCTTGGCCGCCACCGAAGTGCGTTGCCGGTCGAGCACCTGGGCCTCCGTGCCCGCGTCGCGCGCGCAGGTGTTGGCGCGGAAGTCGGCATAGTCCAGGCGTTGCAGGGCGTCGTTCTGGCCCAGCACGGCGCGCACCACCCGGTCGGTCTCGGTGTCCCGGTCGCGGTTCGCCAGCGTCAACGCGCCGACCCCCAGCAGCGTGACGAGCCCGACCGCCAACGCGCCGATGAACGGCCACGGGGTGGCACCGTCATCGGCGGCCAGGTCATCCGGACCGGCGGCTCCCGCACCTCCGCTCACGGCCGTAGTTCGGTGTCGACGTAGCACCAGCGCCACTGCTCACCCGGTTCGACCGAACGCATCACCGGATGCCCGGTCTCCTCGAAATGCCCGGTGGCGTGCCGGCGCGGACTGGAATCACAGCAGCCGACCCGACCGCAGCTCAGACACATCCGCAGGTGCGCCCAATTGTTCTCACCCAATTCGGCGCAGCCCTGGCACTGGTCGCTCTGCGGCGACGGCTCAGGCGTATCGGCCGCCGCGGCCAGATGTTCACACCCCACAGGCGTCGCGGGCGTGATCGGATCGTCCTGACGCCAGCGGCTCGCACGTCTCACCGGGCAGCTCCGTGATGCAGCATGGTGTCCAAGGATAGGAGGTACGTCGACGTGTCTGCCGAATTGCTGGCGGTGCTGGTGGTCGCCGTGCTGGTATCCGCAGTCGCCCGTCGCTACAACCTGTCGTCGCCGCTGGTGCTGGTGCTGACCGGGTTGGTATTCGGGCTCATCCCCGGCCTCCCGCATTTCACGCTCGACCCCGACCTGGTGCTGTTCGTCATCCTGCCGCCGCTGCTGTGGTCGGCGGGTCTGGAGAGTTCCTATGTCGCCCTGCGGCAGAACATCAAGCCCATCGGCCTGCTGGCCGTCGGCCTGCCGCTGGCCACCACGTTCGCCGTCGGTGTCGTCGCCTATCACGTGGTGCCGGACCTGACCCTGCCGGCGGCGCTGGTGCTCGGCGCGATCGTGGCTCCACCCGATGCGGTCTCCGCCACGGCCATCGGGCGCCGCCTCGGGCTGCCCCGGCGGATGATGACGCTGCTCGGCGGTGAGAGTCTGCTCAACGACGCGACCGCGCTGACGGCGTACAAGGTCGCGTTGGCCGCGGCCATCGGGGCGGCGCAGAGCTGGGGTCATGCCGCCGCGGTGTTCGCGCTGGCCGTCGTGGGCGGTGTCGCGGTCGGCGCAGCGATCGGGTGGGCCATCGTGGCGGTCCGCGCCTGGCTCGACGACGACCTCTCCGAGAGCGCCATCGGGCTGGTGGCCCCGTTCGTCATCTACCTGCTCGCCGAAGAGGTGCACGGTTCAGGCGTGCTGGCCGTGGTGGTGGCGGCGTTGATCTCGGGCCGGCGATCCACCGAGGCGGGCTATGCGACCCGGTTGCAGGACTACGCCGTGTGGCGCAGTGTGCAGCTGCTGCTGGAATCATTGGCCTTCCTGCTCATCGGGCTGCAGCTGCCGCAGGTGCTGCGCGAACTCAGTGGGGTGCCGCCGCGGGTCGTGCTGCTGTCGTCGGCCGCGGTGTTCGTCACGGTGCTGGCGGTGCGGGTGATCTGGATGTTCGCGTCGTCGGCGCTGCTGCGCATCCCGGGCCGCGGCGACACGCTGGCCCGAAGACCGCCCGCCACAGAGACTTTCGTCGTCTCGTGGGCGGGCATGCGCGGGGTGGTCTCGTTGGCCGCGGCGTTCGGCGTGCCCCTGACCACGATGTCCGGTGCGCCGTTCCCGGGCCGACCGTACGTGGTGTTCCTGACCTTCGTCGTGGTGGTGGGCACGCTGCTGCTGCACGGTCTGACCCTGCCGTGGCTGATCCGGCGGCTCGGCGTCGGCGGCAGCGACACCCAGGCCGACGCACTGGCCATCGTCGGCGCCCGCACCCGCGCCGCGGACGCGGCCGAGACCAAGCTCGACGAGGTGATGGCCAAGAAGCACACGGCGCAAACGGAATCCGGGCTGCCGGTCGCCGTCTACGAACACGCCGCCGACGTGCTGCGGCACACCAACGACCGCCGCCGCAACAGCGCGTGGGAGCAGGAACTCGGCCGCGGGTCCGATGAACTGGGCGCCAGCCCCAGCGACGCATTCCGCAAGCTGCGGCTGGCTATGCTGTCGGCCGAGCGCAAGACGATGATCGGCGAGCGCGACGCCGGGCGGATCGACGACGAGGTGCTCAGGGACCTGCTCCATGAGTTGGACCTGGAGGAAGCGGCCTTCAACCGCGGGTGAGTTCGCCCGAACCCGACGGTGGGTACCTTGTTCGCGTGACCTGGGACCGATTCTCCGCCGCCGTGACCTCCCGCCGCTCCTGGGTGTGGGTACTGCTGGTGGTAGCTGCCGCCGGTGCGTTGATGGGACTGGCCGGAGCGAGCGACTCGGCCTCGCAGTCGCCGGTTTCGCTGCCCGCTTCGGCGGAATCTGCGCGGGCGGCCCAGCTGGCGGCCGGGTTCTCGGGCGGCGACCGGGCCCCGGTGATCCTCGTGGTCACTCGCGCCGACGGAGGCGCGCTGACCCCCGAGGATCAGGCGGCCGGCGAAGCGGCCCGGCAGCGGGTGGGGGCCGCCCCGCTGGCGGTGTCCGACGACGGCAAGGCCGCCCTGGCCGCGGCGCCGCTGGACTCCGGGCTGTCCGGGTTCGCGCTCAACGATGCCGTGCAGTCGCTACGGACCACGGCGACCGACGGCCTACCCGCCGGCCTGACCGCACAGATCACCGGCGGCCCCGCGTTCGGGGCCGACATCGCCAACGCCTTCTCCGGGGCCAACGTCACCCTGCTGGCCGTCACCGCGTCGGTGGTGGCGATCCTGCTGATCCTGACCTACCGTTCGCCGGTGCTGTGGCTGGTGCCGCTGCTGGTCATCGCCTTCGCCGACCGGGTGGGCGCCGTCGCCGGGGAGCGGGTGACCTCGGCCGCCGGCCTGATCGCCGACGGGTCGACCGCCGGCATCACCAGCGTCCTGGTGTTCGGCGCGGGCACCAATTACGCGCTGCTGCTGATCTCGCGGTACCGGGAGGAGCTGACCCGTCGGGCCGACGATGCGGGCGACCGACATCGGGCCGCCCTGCACACCGCCGTCCGCACGGCCGGGCCGGCAATCCTGGCCAGCAACGCCACCGTCGTGCTGGCCCTGCTGACGCTGCTCTTCGCCTCCGCCCCGAGCACCCGCAGCCTCGGTCTGCAGGCCGCCACCGGCCTGGTGGTGGCGGCGTTGTTCGCCCTGGTGGTGTTGCCGCCGCTGCTCGCGTTGTGCGGGGTCCGGCTGTTCTGGCCGTTCATCCCGAAGTCGGCCGACGACGCTGCCGGGGATCCGGTTGTCACCGGCTTCTGGCACCGCATTGCGACGGCCGTGGCCGCCCGGCCGGTGTGGGTGGCCGCCACCTCGATCGGCTTGCTGGCGGTGCTGGCGACGGGCCTGCTGGCCACCCCGACCGGCCTGTCGCAGACCGAGCAGTTCCGGGTGCGGGCCGAGTCCGTCAGCGGCTACGACGCCGTGGCCGCGCACTTCCCCGGTAGCCTGTCCGATCCCACGCGGGTGATCGGCAGCACCGAGCGGGCCGCGGGGCTGCAGCAGGCGATCGCCGGCACCCCGGGAGTGGTGTCCGTGACCGAGGCCGGCCGCACCGACGCGGGCCTGGTGCAGTTCACCGTCGTCACCGACGCCGCACCGGCCACTGACCAGGCATTCGAAATCGTTGCAGCACTGCGTAATTCAGCTCATGGCGCCGACCCGGGTGCCGTCGTCGGGGGCGCCGACGCGCAGGCCCTGGACATCCGCGACGCCGCGGTGCGCGACCGCCTGGTGCTGATCCCGGCAATCCTCGCGGTGGTCCTGGCGGTGCTGTTCGTGCTGCTGCGCGCGGTGGTCGCGCCGCTGATCCTGGTGGCCGTCACGGTGCTCTCGGCGCTGGCCGCGCTGGGCCTGGGCGGCTGGGTCAGCGTGCATCTGGTCGGCTTCCCGGCGCTGGACAACAGCACGCCACTGTTCGCGTTCCTGTTCCTGGTCGCACTCGGCGTCGACTACACCATCTTCCTGGTGACGCGCGCGCGGGAAGAAGCGCGCACCCACGGTACTCGTGAGGGCATCGTGCGGGCGGTGTCGGCGACCGGCGCCGTCATCACCAGCGCGGGCGTCGTCCTGGCCGCGGTGTTCTGCGTACTGGGCGTGCTGCCGCTGATCGTGCTGACCCAACTGGGCATCATCGTCGGACTGGGCATCCTGCTGGACACCTTCCTGGTGCGCACCGTGGTGATCCCGGCGCTGTTCACCATCATCGGGCCGCAGGTGTGGTGGCCCGGCCAGCTGGACCCCCAACCCGCCGAGGTCCCGTACGGCCGGCACGCCCGCCGCTAGTGCCCGGCGCCGTCGTGGTGCAGGTCGATCACACCGGACCGGACCAGCGCCAGCACGCTGACGATGAACACCCACGCCGGAAAGGCGAGCACGATCCACATGCTCAGGTCACCGAGCAGCAGGAGGGCTACGGCGACGACGTAGGTGATAACGATCAACCAGCGCCGCATCAGCCCGGTCCTGAGCCAGATGGTGGCCAACGAGATCATGAACACCGCGGCCATCCGCACGCCGTAGGTCTTGGCCAGCGACAACAGCAGCGCCTGGCCGAACAGCGCCGTCGTCGTCCGCGCGTCGCCCGTGGCACCGCTGATGGCCACCAGGCCCGCGGCCGTCGCCGAACTGGCGAACAGCATGGCCAGGAACAACAGACCGCTGCCCAGGAACACGGACGCGAAGAACCGATCCTCGTAGCTACCCAGGCCATCGCGGACCACGCCGATGAACCAGAGGAAGCAGATGCCGGCGAATGGCATGAGGATCGCCGCCACCCGCAGGCGGCCGCTATTGGAGTCGAGCCACTGCGAGCCGGGGCTGCCACCCTCGGGCAACGTCGAACGGATCAGCCAGATCGCCATCCCGAACAACACCGTGAACAGCACACCCGCCAGGGCGGCCGCGCGAGGGGTAGACAGTCGACGGAGCCCAATCTGATCAGAGTTAGTCATGTCCGATATTCAAGACCACCGCCGTCGGCGGTCACCACCGATCGTCCACCGCCGGCGTTCTTCGCCTGATACATCGCCGAGTCGGCGCGTTTTGCGATCTCTTCGAAAGTTCCCAGCGACCACCCGGTCGCGGACATCGACGCCGCCACACCGATACTGACCGTGGGTCCGATCTCCGGCTCGCACCGGGTCATCGCGGATTGCAGCCGATCGGCGACACGAATACCGTCGCGCTCAGTGCCGCGCATCACCACCAGGAACTCCTCGCCACCGGTCCGGGCGGCGACGCCGCCGACCGGAAGTACATCCCGCACGGCGTTGGCGACCGCGACCAGGACGCGGTCGCCGGCGGCGTGGCCTTCGGTGTCGTTGATGGATTTGAACTTGTCGATGTCGATGGCCAGCACCGTGATGGGACCAGGCGGACTGTGCAACGTGGTAACGGCGCTACTGAGTCCGCGGCGGTTGTAGAGCAGGGTCAACGGATCGTGCAGCGCATGTGACGCCCCGATCCGCAGTGACATGATGAACACTTGCAAGACGATCGGCAGACCCAGGACGGTCGGCACCAACACCAGTACCCGAACCGCGATCTCGGCCGAGGCCGCCGTGCCCTGATGCACCGCGACGGTGGTGAAGAAGACGACCGCGACGGCCGAAAATGCCAGGTGCGCGAGCAACGCCCGGGTGCCGTGCATCAACATCACGTAGATGCCGTTGGCGGCCAGCAGGGTCAGTCCCGGCATCGCCCCGAAAGCATCTGTACAACAGACGATCTCAGCAAAAACAGCCGCGTTCGCGATGATGACGAACAGGCCCGACACGCATTCCGACGGCCACGGTCCCACCACCCAGGCCACCGCGATGAGCATTGAGATCACCGCTCCCACCACCACGGGCCATTCCGTGCGTAACGACCCCGGAGCCTGGTGTTCCCAGACCACCAGGCTCAGCGAGATCAGGCCGTAGAACAGCGCCGTCGCCGCGATGAACAGCTGATAGACCCGCAACAAGCCGCGTTCGTCCAGATGTCGCACGGTCCACTGATAGTCGAACGGCAGATTCCACAACGAGACGACAAAGTCCCTGACCGCCTTCCCCGTATCCATCTGCCCCGCGCGCTCCTACGGTTGCCCCGGTAGCAACCGGATCATCAGGCCGTTGGCCTCGGCCAGCAGATTGCCGGCGGGGTCGTACAGTTCGGACTCGACGAATGCCTTGCGGCCCTCGGCATCCCGGATCCGGCCACGTCCGATCAGATCGGTGTCGATCGGGGTGACGCGGCGGTAATCGACGTGCAGGAAGGCCGTCCTGCTGATCGGCCGGCCCGCCGCGTGGATGACCATCCCGAACAGCGAGTCGAACAGCAGCGGCAGCACCCCTCCGTGCACCGCACTGTTGCCACCGACGTGAAATCGGCTGAACCGCACGCGCAGTTCGACACCGTCGGGTTCGAATTTGTCGACGAACCACGGTGGCATCAAAAGGCTTCCGGCTCCCGGCAGGGTCGGCACCCGTTGCGCGGGTCCGACACCCTCGGGCGCCTGGTACGGGTCCAGCAGGTCCACCAGGCCCTCGACCCGGTCGGCCGCGTCGATCCAGGTGGCCGGATCGGGATTGACTGACACCGCCAGGTCCTGCAGGCCGCGCATGGCCGCCAGGAATCGGCCGAAGCCGGGGCCGGGGTCGGCGGCCTCGAACACCGGGAATCCGCCGTGACGGTCATAGTCGGGATCGACCCGCCGGGGGTCCAGCCCGTAGTCCGACATCAGCGGGCGGCCAGGATGTCGCGCCGTACGATCGTCTGCTCACGCCCGGGGCCGACGCCGATGCACGAAACATGCGCTCCGGCAAGCTCTTCGAGCCGGAGCACATAATCCCTGGCGCGCGCCGGCAGTTCGTCGAACTCGCGCGCCGCCGAGATGTCCTCCCACCAGCCGGGCATCTCCTCGTAGACCGGCACGGCCTTGGCGATGTCGCTCTGGGTCATCGGCATCTCGTCGGTGCGTTTGCCGTCGACGGTGTAGCCCACGCAGATCGGCACCGTCTCCAGGGACGACAGCACGTCCAGCTTGGTCAGGAAGTAGTCGGTGATGCCGTTGACCCGGGTCGCGTAGCGGGCGATGACGGCGTCGAACCAACCGCACCGGCGGGCGCGGCCCGTGGTCACCCCGACCTCGCCGCCGGTCTTGGACAGGTAGGCGCCGTGCTCGTCGAACAGTTCGGTGGGGAACGGTCCGGAGCCGACCCGGGTGGTATAGGCCTTCAGAATGCCCAGCACGGTGGTGATCCGGGTGGGACCGATGCCCGATCCGACCGCCGCGCCGCCGGCCGTCGGATTCGACGACGTGACAAAGGGATACGTGCCGTGGTCGACGTCGAGCAGGGTGCCCTGCGAACCTTCCAGCAACACCGTCTGGCCGCCCTCGAGCGCGTTGTTGAGCAGCAGCCGGGTGTCGGCGATCCGATGCGTGAACCCGGCGGCCTGCCCGAGCAGGTCGGCCACCACCTCGTCGGCGTCCAGCGCCTTGCGGTTGTAGATCTTGACCAGCACCTGGTTCTTGAATTCCAGTGCGGCGCCGACTTTTTCGGCCAACAGATGCTCGTCGAGCACATCGGCCACCCGGATGCCGATGCGCGCGATCTTATCTTGGTAGCACGGACCGATGCCGCGGCCGGTGGTGCCGATCTTCTTGTTGCCCATGTACCGCTCGGTGACCTTGTCGATCGCCACGTGGTACGGCATCAGCAGGTGCGCGTCGGCAGAGATCAGCAGGCGGTCGGTGTCCACGCCGCGGTCCTCGAGCCCGGTCAGTTCGGTCAGCAGCACGCCGGGGTCGACGACGACGCCGTTGCCGATCACGTTGGTGACGCCCGGGGTGAGGATGCCCGACGGGATGAGGTGCAACGCGAAGTTCTCCCCCGTCGGCAGGACGACCGTGTGCCCGGCGTTGTTGCCGCCTTGATAGCGCACGACCCACTGCACGCGGCCCCCGAGGAGGTCGGTGGCCTTTCCCTTGCCCTCGTCACCCCACTGGGCACCGATCAGGACGATTGCCGGCATGGCAGAATCTCCCGCCTAAATTGTGTTCACGCCGGTGAGACACCCTATCCGAATCGAGGACCATTCCTGAACACGCCGCATGCGCAGAGCGACATCCTGGTGGTGCGGTTCGGCGGTCACGCGATCCCCGCGGCGCTCGCCGACCTGCCGGTCGTCGAGATTTCGGAGTTGCTCCAGGACGCGCCGGCGGTGCGCCGGGTCATCGTGGTGGGCGGCTCGCCGACCGCGGACGCCGACCTGGCCGCGGTGCTGACGACGCTGCTGCGCGCTGGCCGGCTCGACGTCGAGGTCGCTGCCCTGCACACGGTCGGGGCGCGACGTGCCCGCACCGGAGCCACCCGGCGGGTGCCGTTGATCCGCGACGAAACGGGCCAGGTGATCGTGGGTTCAGCGCGCTGGTTGCCCGCGGCCGGGACGGGCACCCTGCACGGCGAGGCCGTGGTCGATGACGCCGTCCTGTTCGACGGCGACGTGGCCGAGGTCCGGATCGAAGCGACCCGGGACCTGCCGGGTCTGCGCGCCCGGGTGCGGGCCGGCCGGCTGCGCCGCGGTCGCTGGGTCAACGGCCGGGCCGTCCAGCTGGGGACCGTCGGAGCGCGGGTCGTCCGCGACGGCATCGAGGCGCCCCGCGAGGTACGGCGTTCGACGTTCTACCGCAACACCGAAGGCTGGCTGGCGGTCACCGGGTAGCTTCTGGGACGTGAACATTCGCCCGCTCGGGAGCCGGTCGGCGGTCCGGCCCAGCCCGGTTTTCCTGCTGTTACTGGGGGTGACCGCAGCCGGCGGGGTGTTGGCCTGGCTGGCCGGCGAAGCCCGGATGGACAACGAGCCGATCGCCTACGCCGGGGTGTTCATCCTGGTGATCGCGGGCTGGGTGGTCTCGCTGTGCCTGCACGAGTTCGGCCACGCCTTCACCGCGTGGCGCTTCGGCGACCACGACGCGGCGACGCGCGGCTACCTGTCGCTGAACCCGCTCGAGTACACCAGCCCGGTGTTCTCCATCGTGTTGCCGCTGCTGTTCATCGCGATGGGCGGGATCGGCCTGCCGGGCGGGGCGGTCTGGGTGCGCACCGGCACGATGACCAAGTCGCAGCGCACCCTGGTCAGCCTGGCCGGACCGCTGGTGAACCTGGCGCTCGCCGTCGTGCTGCTCGGCGCGGTCCAGTTGTTCTACCGGCACGATCACTCGGTGTTCTGGTCCGGTGTGGCCTTCCTGGCGCTGCTGCAGGTCATGGCGGTGGTCCTGAACATCCTGCCGATCCCGCCGCTGGACGGCTACAACGCGCTGGAACCGCACCTGAGCCCCGGCCTGCAACGCTCGCTGGCGCCGGTCAAGCAGTACGGCTTCTTCATCCTGCTGTTCATCCTGATCGCGCCGCCGCTGAACCAGTGGTTCTTCACGTTCGTGTTCAAGGTCTACGCGCTGCTGGGCGGCATCGACCAGCTGGCCGCCATCGGGTACGGGCTGACCCTGTTCTGGCACCACTGAGGTCCGCACAGGACCACTCGGCCCGATCGACTCAGCGTTTCCTGCGAGGCCCACTCGAACAACGTCGCAACCAACGCTGACTGGATGCCGGAACCGCATCGGGATCGTGGACCACTTGCCCCGTATGCAGAGATACGCATAGATTCTCGACCCATGGGCGCAGGACACGATCACCACCACGGCGGCGAGACCCGCGTCAGTCGCATGTTGATCGCCGCGGCGATCCTGACCACGTTCTTCGCCGTCGAGCTGGGCACCGCGCTGTGGATCAACTCCATCGCGCTGCTGGCCGACGCGGGGCACATGCTGACCGACCTGGTGGCCATGTTCATGGGGCTGTCCGCGGTGCTGCTGGCCCGGCACGGTCCGGCGTCGGCGGCGCGCACCTACGGGTGGCACCGCGCCGAGGTGTTCACCGCGGTGGCCAATGCCGCACTGCTGATGGGCGTCGCGGCGTTCATCCTCTACGAGGCGTACGAACGCCTCGGTGACGCACCGGAGATCCCCGGCGTCCCGATGATCGTCGTCGCGCTGGCCGGCCTGCTGGCCAACCTAGCGGTGGTGCTGCTGCTGCGCGCCGACTCCGAGAAGAGCCTCGCGGTCAAGGGCGCCTACATGGAGGTCGTCGCCGACACCGTCGGCAGCATCGGCGTCCTGATCGCCGGCATCGTCACGGTCACCACGCGCTGGCCGTACGCCGACGTCGTGGTGGCGGTGCTGGTGGCGCTGTGGGTGCTGCCGCGGGCCATCTCACTGGCGCGGCAGGCGCTGCGGATCCTGTCCGAGTCGTCGCCGAGCCACATCGACGTCGATGAGTTACGTGCTGCGCTCGAACAGGTCGAGGGCGTGACGGGCGTCCACGATCTGCACGTGTGGACCCTGGTGCCGGGCAAGGACATGGCCACCGCGCACCTGACGAGCTGCGCCGACTCGACTCGGGTGCTCGACGAGGCGCGGGCCGTGCTGGCCGCCCGCGGGCTCGAGCACGCGACCGTACAGGTCGAGCCGCCCGAGGCCGGGGACTGCGAGCAGCGCACCGATTCATGGTGAATCTGTGCGGCGGCCGCTGCGAGGTTCACTCGCACGACGTCGCAGCCAACGCGAACAGATCACGATCGATCCCGGTCTACCCCAGGGCGAGTTCGCGGCGGGCGCTCGGATCGCAGTCGTCGAGCAGGTCGAGGCACCGCTGGTACTCATCGGTCTCGCCGATCGCGTCGGCGGCCCGCGCCAGCGCTGCGACACACCGCAGGAAGCCCTGGTTGGGTTCGTGCGCGAACGGCACCGGCCCGAATCCCTTCCACCCGTTGCGGCGCAACTGGTCCAGGCCGCGGTGGTAACCGGTCCGGGCGTAGGCGTAGGCCGTGATGACCTTGTCGTCCTCGAGCGCGTGCTCGGCAAGCGTCGCCCAGGCCACCGAAGCCGTGGGATGAGCGGCGGCGACGATCGCGGCCTTCTCCCCCGCCAGCAACGCGTCCTCGGCCTGTTCGTCGGCCGGCAGCCGCACCGGATCCGGTCCCAGCAGATCACCCATCCGTGTCATGGCGACCATTGTGCCTCTACGCTCGACGATGGATGCCAACGGGCGAACGGGAGGAAGCCAACACCGATGTCGAACCCTGATGGGCCCGGCCCGGATCCCCAATCCCAGGGCGCCGAACCCGACACCCTGGCTGCCGAGCAGTACGCCGCCGACTTCGAGACCGAGGTGATCAGCACTCCCTGGGACGCCGAAGCCGACTCCGAGTCCGCGCGGTCGGTGAACACCCCGGGCGAGCGCCGGTTCACCGCGCCGTCGGGCATGGACGCGGGCTCCACCCAGGTGATCGGGCGCGCGCCCGATCCGGCCACCGAGATCATCGACATGGGCGCGGCCGGCGTCGCCGCCCGCACGGGAGCCCAATTCCGAACCGCCGCCCCCCGCGAGATTCCGCCGCGGCGCCGGCCGAAGATGCCGATCCGGTCCGGCAAGTGGGGCTGGGTGCTGGCCGTCCTGCTGGTGATCGCCGCGCTGGCGGCCGTGGCCATCCTGGGCACTCTGCTGCTCGGTCGCGCCAATGACCCCAAGGCGTCCCACGAGGATCGCGTCCGCGCCACGATCAACGCCGGGGCGAATGTGATTTCGTACCTGGCGTTCGACCCCCGGACCCGGTCCACCCGCAGCTTCGACCTCGAGTTCCGCGACGACCAGTGGAAGATCTGCCAGGCGCCCGGCTAGCGCGGCGAATCACCGCGCCACACAAAGCTGTTCACGTACTTCGCCATGTCCAGGGCGAGTTGGAGATTCGCACCCGACGGGTGACCGTTGCCGAAGCTGGGGCTGAATTCGTGATACGGCCCGACGGCCGAGGCCACCAGCACGTAGTCGTTCTTCACCGCGGCCAGCACCAGGATCCGCAACCGCAGGTAGGTGCCGCTGCCGTCCTGCGGATAGTCGTCGGCCGCCACCCCGTAGCCCGGCTGATAACCGACGGAGGCATTCGGGATCTCGTACGCGACGGCGGCGTCGGGGTACCGGCGCCGCAGTAGGTCGGTGATCACCTGTTGGGGGCTTCGGCCCCGGGCCGGTTCGCCGTGCAGTTCCAGCGTCCCGGTGTCGCCCCCGGTGAAGTCGAGCACCACTCCGCTGTCGGTGGAGGTGGAGCGGTATGCCGTGCCCGCGCCGGGGTAGGAGACCACGAAATCGCCGTCCGCGGAGGTGAATTGGGGATTGGTCTCAACCGGGGTCCCGATCGGGGGTGCGCCGCAATCGGGCGGACATACGTAGCGGGCCGGCCGGGCCGTCACCGTCGTCGAAACGCCGAATGCCACGACGGCGAGCACAGCCACGCCCGCGCCGACGGCCAGCATCAGCCGGCGACGGGTTGCCGGCACGGTGCGCCCGGGCCCACCGCCAGTGCGCGCCGTGCGTGAGAACGCGTGCAGCGCCACACCGCAATCGGCACAGAACCGCGCGCCCTGCTCCGCCGGGCCGCAGTCCGGACACACCGCGCGCTCGGTGGGGTCCAGCGCTTCCTTCAGCAGCACCTGCCGCACCGCAAATCGGTTGGCCGCCAACGCGATCACGGCGATCCCGAGGTGCATGACCAGATGCAGCCACTCACGGACCGGAAGGATCTCCAGCACCCGCTGCACCCCGGACAGCGCAACGATCACCAGCACCGCGGCCGCGACGGCCCGCACATCCACGCCGCGGCCCGACGGACGGCGGAACCAGACGGTCAGTCCGAACAGCCCGCCGAGTGCGGCCGCCGTCAACGGCACGGCGAACCCGTGGATGCCCGCCCCCACGAGCAGGTCCATGATGGAACGCCGCGCGGTCGTCGGGCCGGCCGCCAGCTGCGGTGCCAGCCGGACGATGGTCGACGCCACCGTGAAGAAGGTGGCACCCGATGCGCCGATCACGTAGCCGTCCAACGATT
>RRZT011078715.1_pt1 | contig 26578 bp, 21 predicted proteins | sample 2165551 | NCBI WGS metagenome assembly RRZT01 (sample SAMN10456910, study PRJNA506462) | wastewater metagenome | biome: wastewater; feature: sludge; material: wastewater sludge; isolation source: wastewater sludge with Escherichia coli K12::gfp cells carrying plasmid... | place: USA: Moscow, Idaho... | reverse complement strand
GGCACTTCTCAGGGTACAATTACCGACATAGATGGTAAATTTACGGTGCAGGCCGACAAAGGTCAAAAACTAAAAGTATCGTACATTGGTTACGAAACGCAGGAAGTAGAAGTCAACGGTACAGTTCTTAAAATTGTATTAAAGGAAGAATCGAAATCGCTTGATGAGTTGATAGTAGTAGGTTATGGTGTTCAAAAGAAAAAACTAAATACGGGTGCTACTGTACAGGTAAAAGGCGATGAACTTGCCAAAATGAATACAACAAGTCCTCTTCAGGCAATGCAGGGTAAAACCCCGGGGGTTAACATTGCATCTACATCTGGCCAACCTGGTTCAGGCATGAAAGTAAGCATCCGTGGATTAGGAACAATTGGAAGTTCAGGTCCGTTGTATATCATTGATGGTATTGAAGGTGATATTTCATTGATCAATGCATCCGATATTCAATCTATTGATGTTTTAAAAGATGCTGCTTCGGCTGCCATATACGGTGCACAAGCTGCAAATGGTGTAATTTTGGTGACCACCAAACAAGGTTCAAAAGGTAAAGGTGTGGTATCGTTTGATGCATATTATGGAGTACAAAATGTAACACGTACAACAAGTATGCTGAATGCAACAGAATACATGACCATTATGGACGAACAAGCACTTAACTCGGGCGGAGCTCCCTACAACTGGGCTTCGAAAGGAGATTTAGCTGATACCGATTGGGTAGGTCAGATGTTTGTGAAAAATGCCAAAACCGAGAACTACAACTTAAATATAAATGGAGGTAGCGAAACATCAGTATACTCACTATCATTGAATTACAATGGACAGGAAGGTATAGTAGGTGGCGCTGATGTATCAAATTACAAACGTTATGGTTTCCGCTTTAACTCTGAACATAAATTATACAAAGACAGACTTAAAGTAGGTGAACACCTGAATTTTAACCACATTGAAAACACAGGAATAAGTGTAGGCAATCAATACAACAACTCACTAAGAGGCGCTTTCAATACTTCACCTTTGGCTCCGGTATATAGCGACAATAATATATACGATAGTCCTTACAACGATACCAGTACATCGTTGTGGTTTAAAGGCGATGGTAACCCATATGGAATGATGATGACCAACACCAACAACATTAATAAGGGCCAGAAATTAATGGCTGATATGTATGCGGAATTAGAGTTGATTAAAAATCTGAAAATCCGCTCTACAATGGGTATCAATTATTACGCATCAGATTATAGAAGTTTCAAACCATTGTACCAATTCTCTGAATATGCCTATAACAAAGAACACACAACTATTCAGCAAAGCATGGGTAATGGATATACTCTAACCTGGACAAACACCGCTTCGTATGATTTTAACGTGAACAAAGATCATGCTTTTAATGCTATGATAGGTATGGAATCAATAAAATACGAAGGTACTTACCTGAATGCATCTAACTGGAATTTACTATCACAGTTCAACGACTTTGCACATGCATACTTAGACAATACAACTGGTAAAGCCTATTTAGATGGCGATGCAGTGGTTGAAACAAGAACAGTGGGTGGTGGCCCAGGTGTAAAATACCGTCGTGCTTCGTATTTCGGAAGAATTGGATACAACTACAAAGAAAAATACATGTTCAATGCGACTTTCCGTGCTGATGGTTCATCAAAATTCGCAACTGGAAATCGATGGGGTTATTTCCCTTCATTATCTGCCGGTTGGGTTATCACAAACGAAAGTTTTATGTCTGATGCAACATTTATCGACATGCTGAAACTTCGTGCATCATGGGGACAGGTTGGTAGTCAGAACGTTGATGACTTCCAATATGCTGCAACTATCAATACTTCAACAGCATATAGCAGCAATTATTACAATTCAGCTGCCTATTACTATTTTGGCACAAATGGTGTAAACGTAGCAGGGGCATATCCAAGTCGTTTAGCTAACCCAAAACTAAAATGGGAAACTTCAGAACAAACCAATATCGGTTTTGACTTGAATATTTTAAAAAATAAATTAGCTGTAAATGCCGATTTCTATGTCAAAACTACCAAAGACTGGATTGTACAAGCTCCAATATTGGCAACTGCAGGTGCTGGTGCCCCATTTATTAATGGTGGTAATGTAAAAAATACAGGATTTGAATTGGCTATAAACTGGAACGACAAAATTGGCAAATTACATTACAACATAGGCATTAATGGCTCAACCAATAAAAACACAGTAGGCAAAATCCCTACACTCGACGGCATCATTCACGGCTCTACAGGTATGCTTTTCGACAATTCAGACGAGTTTTACCGCGCTGAAAATGGACACGCTATCGGCTATTTCTGGGGATACGAAACAGCGGGCATTTTCCAAAACCAACAGGAAATTGACGACTGGAAAGCTGCCGGAAATGGTATTCTTCAACCCAATGTAGTACCCGGAGATGTAAAATATGTGGATCAGAACAAAGATGGTATAATTAATTCAAACGATAAAACTGACCTTGGAAATGGTATGGCAAAATTGATTTTCGGATTTAATTTAGGACTGCAGTACAAAGGTTTCGATTTTGCCATTGACGGAATGGGTAATTTGGGTAATAAAATTGTACAATCGTACCGAAATCACACCAACAAACAAGCCAATTACACCAAAGCTATTCTTCAACGCTGGACAGGTGAAGGTACTTCGAACACCATGCCACGTGTAACCGAAACAAATGTTAACTGGCAGTTTTCTGATTTATATGTGCACGATGGCTCTTATTTACGTTGTAGCAACATAACTTTGGGATACGACTTTGCTAAACTGATAAAGATTAAAAATATAAGTCAGTGTAGAATATACGGTTCAGTTCAAAATGCCTTTACATTTACAAAATACGATGGCATGGATCCTGAAATCGGTTACGGAACCGAAAATTGGGTAAGTGGTATTGATTTAGGTTACTATCCACGCCCAAGAACAGTATTAGTAGGTGTTAATCTCAAATTCTAATTTCTAATAATGACACAAATCATGAATAAATTCAAATTAAACATATTGATTTTGGGAGCGTTATCGATGGGATTATTTTCCTGCTCCGAAAGTTTTCTGGATTCAGAGTCGATGACATCGCTCTTCGATAATAATTTTTACAAAACTGAAGCCGATGCCGAAATGGCATTAATAGGATGCTATGATGGCTATCAACGCACTACTTCAAGTGGAGGAATGTCGTTTTATGTTACTTCCGAAGTACTTTCTGATAATTGCTTTGGCGGTACCGGAAATACCGACGGACGAAACCATGCAGTACTTGATCGATTTGATATTAGTCAGTCACCTTCCGACAATAATATTTTCAACGACACATGGACAAACTACTATACCGGATTAAACCGTTGTAATACATTATTAAAGAAGATGTCTAATGTTGAAAAATGGAGTTCGAACGATACTGCAGTAATTGCAAAAACAAAAAAACGCATTGAAGGCGAAACACGCTTTTTACGCGCTATAATGTATTTTGATTTAGTTCGTTTGTTCGAAAAAGTGCCTTTGCTTACCGAACCTACAACAGCCAATGTAGCACAAGCTGAACCTATCGACATATACAATCTGATAGTTGAAGACTTGAAATATGCTGCTGCGAATATTCCCGCCGATGCATATCCGAAAGCTAATGCTGCGAACAACGACGGACGCGTAACTCAATATGCTGCTAAAGCTATGTTAGCCAGAGTGTATTTATTTTACACAGGTTACTATGCAAAAACAGATATCAATGTAACAAAAGCTGAAGTATTACAAGGATTGGAAGACGTAATTGCAAGTACTGAATTCGAACTTATTCCTAATTTCAAAGCACTATGGCCAGCCGCCAGTTATGTGCCTAATACCACAGATAATACTTTGGACAAATCAGGCTACGCTGGCAAGGGAAACAAAGAAGTGGTTTTTGCCCAAAAATTCAACAACACTCAGGACTATAATGGAAACCTCGATGGTAACCGCTGGTTAGTAATGATGGGATTGCGCAATACCAGCTTCTCACCTTACGGAAGAGGTTGGGGTGCATGTACAGTAAATCCTAAACTGGTACAGGAATTTGCTGCCGGCGATACACGTAAAACAGCATCTATCATCGACATTAAAAACGAAGGTATTGAAAGTACATTCGATTTAAAAGACCAACGTGAGTATACAGGCTATGCCGTAAAGAAATATACTCCTACAGCATTACCTGATGGCACTGCTGATGTAGGTGGCGAAAACGATTTTCAGATTTCGCAGGATCAGGACTTCATTGTAATCCGTTATGCCGATGTACTTTTAATGGCGGCTGAACTGGGTTCGGCCAATGCATTAAACTATTATAACAACGTACATACCCGTGCAGGCTTAAGTCCCAAAAACGCCATTACTCAGGCCGACATTTTAGCAGAACGTAGATTTGAATTTGCATTCGAAGGAATTCGCTACTGGGATTTATTACGTCAGGGATTAAATACTGCTGCATCAACCATTGCGCAAACTCAAAATGTGTTAAGCGGTAACGCCGCCGATGTGGTAACTATTTCGGCCGCCAAAATAACTGCCACACGTGGTTTCATGCAGATTCCGAACACTCAAATCACTTTATCAAACAATGTATTAAAACAAAATGCTGGTTGGGAATAACCATTTAAATGATAAATATTATGAACAAGATATTTAAATATTTTTCCATACTTACAATAGTAGCTGTTTTATTTAGCGCTTGCTCTCCCGAAGAGTTTGCTCTGGGTAAAAAAGATGTAGCTCCTTCAGATTTGGTGGAAGGCATAGCCTTCAAGATTGAACACGATGCCACTAACCCGAACATCGTATACCTTAAAAGTTTAATGGGCCCGGAGTACACGCCTCTCTGGAATCATCCGCAAGGACGCAGTCAGGAACAAACCGTTACACTGAAAATACCTTTTGCAGGTACTTACGATGTGGAATTTGGGGTAATGACCCGAGGTGGTGTGGTATATGGCGACACAGTTACATTCACAGTTGATAATTTGTATGCCGGATTTATTAGCGACCCTCTTTGGAGCAAATTATCGGGTGGAGCAGGTAACGAAAAAACATGGTACCTTGATTTAGACGAAAACGCAGTAAGTCGATTTTTTGCAGGCCCTCTCTACTTTTATGGTACAAACGACAGTTGGGAATCAGTAACTAACGGTATAGCTGTTGGAGGTGATTCATGGAACTGGAATCCTGATTACAAAGGAAATTCATGGTTAATGACTGCTGCCGATTTTGGTTCAATGACTTTTGACCTGAAAAATGGCGCCAACGTTACCATTGAACACAAAACAATTCCATCAAGAGGAACTGAAAATGCAAAATATCTGATTGACGTTGAAAACCATACCATGAAAATAAGTGGTGGTGGAATTTTACACGATTCAAATCGTGATGGAGCTGTAATTGATTGGGGTAGCCTGAAAATCATGTCGCTAACAGATAGTACTATGCAATTAGCGGCATTACGCGACCCTGTATTATCTGGCGAAGGAGCTTGTTTACTTGTATATAACTTTATCAGCAAAGATTATAAAGACAATTGGACACCTGGTGTTGTTGCCGAACCGGAACCAACTTTACCCGATGGATGGCAAACTGATGTTTCTCAAACAACCTCAAAAACCATAAAATGGGTATTGTCTACCGAAACTCCGTTTAACTGGGCAAATCTGGATGGCTCGTTAATGAATACCGATTGGACAGCTGCTGATAAATATGCAAGCTGGACAGGCTTCAATGCTGCAGCCGCTGCTACTTATGCAAATTTCTCATTAACATTAAATTCCGATGCGATGTCGGCTGTATATGTGGCTCCTGACGGTACATCTACCACTGGTACTTATACTTTGGACGACAAAGGTGTTTATACATTCGACGGATTTAAACCAAACTTTGTAATTTGTGGTGGTTGGGTTACCTTATCAACTACCGATGCCAACCAATGGCGTATAACAAAAGTTGAAAAAGATGCTACAGGTGCTGTTACAGGCATGTGGGTAGGTAAACGTGATCCAAGTAAAGCAGAATACATGGTATATCATCTTATACCACAACTTGGTAACGCTACCGCCGATCCTTTAGCCGCATGGAAAAAGGCATTAGTGGGTAAAACATTTAAACCGGATGTAAACTGGTTTGTTGATTGGTTGAATTTCGATTTAAGTGGTGGATGGACAAGCGCAAGTACTTTTGGAACAGATTATACATCAAACGGATGGATTTGGAATGAAAAAACCCGTGCAATTGCCGAAAGTGCCAGCATAAAATTCGAAGCGGATGGTAGCGGAATTAAAGCAACGCTTACACAGGATATTTACGATGCAAATGGTGTTTTAACAACTGCAGGATACTCTGTAAGCGGCAAAGTAACCATAAACCCCGACGCACCATCACTCAAATTTGAATTTCCTTTAGTGGATTATACCGGCAGTCCTGCTAATTGGGTAAATAAAGAAAATCCTAAAGGTGTAAACTGGACAACTTCTCTATCGCAATACGAATGGATTTTTGTATCGCACGGAGGAAACGACCTATCAAATATTAACACAATGGGATTTTGGTTAGGTGCTGTTTCAAACTCAACAGCTTCCGGCGACTCAAAAGATGAGGTTTTTGCCTTCCATTATGTATTGAAAAACTAACTCAACTACTCAATCATGCTGAGGCTTGCCTTTAAGGTAAGCCTCAGTTATACTATATTTGGAAATGAATCGTTTAATATTGTGGATTTTATGTTCGATATTTTTTTGGGGCTGCACTAACAACACGTCAAAACTAGATTCCGAACAACGTGAAATTATAGATAATGCTCAGGAGCAGATAAATAGTTTAAATGAACGGGCTGAAAACGATTCAGTTTTTAGCAAAACTCCTGAATATGCAGCTGAAATGGAACGTAAACAAATAGAAATTGCTAAAAGTATGCGAGGGTTAACTGTAAATGAAAGATTATTACAAAAATACGAATTAGCCCTGAATGATTTAAATACATACAGCATACGTTTAAAGAAAAACCCGGATTTAGCAAAAAACAGTTTCTTTATGGAAACATTTCAAAAACATGGCAATTCAGTAAGAGAATTTTATCAAATTTTATCAGAAACTCAATTATCATCCACTGAAAAAAAACATTTCGACGAATTAACTTCCAATAAAAAAACCTATTAAAATGAATCTTAAAAACACCTTGTCATTGCTTTTCATTTTTGTACTATTAAACACATTAATTTCGTGCGAAAACGACACTCAAATTACCCCGGTAATTAAAGTCGCTAAAGAAGAACTTAGCTTTGGAAAAGACCAATCTTCATCTTCCTTAGCCATTCAATGCAATACAAAATGGACCGCAACATCCTCACAGACCTGGTGCACAGTAACGCCATCGTCGGGCGAAGCAGGTACAAAACAGCTCACGGTTACGGTATCGGCTAATACATCCGGTATACGCCAGGCCATTATCACAATAGCAGCAGGTTCAGTTACAAAGGAGATACAAATATCGCAATCGTACGAACAATTAACACTCGACCCGAAAACATTTGCCGTTAATTATAGTGGAGGTGAAATTACTGTTCAGATTCAGGCTTCATCGGCGGTAACTGCAACCAACGGCAATAGTTGGATAACTTTAAAATCAGAAAACGAAACATCAAAAACATATACAATCGCTGCAAACTCTACTATATTAGCGCGTACAGGGAAAGTCATTTTTACGGCCGGGTCATTAAAAGATAGCATTACTATCAATCAATCAGGCACTACACTCTCTGTTCCGGCTGATGCCTCAGGTATGACTTCAACCATTACACAAATAGCCAAAAACATGTATATGGGTTGGAATCTGGGCAACACACTGGAAGTGCCGGGTAACGAAACAGGCTGGGGAAATCCCAAAGCTACTCAGTTATTAATTGATTCAGTAAAACGAGCCGGTTTTAATGCTGTTCGGTTGCCTTGTGCCTGGGATAGCTATATCGAGGATAAAACTACACACAAAATAAAAGATAGCTGGCTAGCACGTGTCAAAGAGGTAGTAGACTATTGTTATAGCAAAAACATGTACGTAATGTTTAATATTCACTGGGATGGTGGATGGCTCGAAGAAAATTGTACAGAAGCTAAAAAAGTGGAAAACAATGCAAAACAGAAAGCCATTTGGGAACAGTTGGCCGTATACTTCCGCGACTATGATGAGCATTTGCTATTTGCCAGTGCCAACGAGCCCAATGTGGATAATGCCACACAAATGACAGTACTATTGTCGTACCATCAAACATTTGTAAATGCGGTACGCTCCACAGGTGGACGTAATGCCTATCGTACCTTAGTAATTCAGGGACCAAGAACCGACATCACAAAAACAAATACATTAATGACCGCTATGCCTACTGATATTGTTCCAAACCGCTTAATGGCAGAAATTCATTACTACACGCCATGGACATTCTGCGGAATTACCGAAGACGCCACATGGGGAAAAATGACTTACTACTGGGGAACCGGCAATTTATCAACAACAGATACATCCAGAAATTACGCTAACGGCGAAGCTGAATTAAAAAACCTGTTTGCTCTGATGAAAACAAAATTTGTTGATCATGGTATTCCCGTAATTCTGGGTGAATTTGGCGCCGTTAAACGTAATCTGAGTGGCGATGCGCTTACCTTACACCTTAAATCGAGAGCTTATTTTTACAATCAGGTGGCTGAGCACGCCCGTAAAAATGGAATTATTCCATTTCTGTGGGATACCGGCATTCATGGAAGTAACGATATGGGAATAATTAACCGCAGCACAGGTGCCGTTGAAGATGACCAGGCTCACAAAGCACTGATGGATGGTGCAGCTGCCGGTACACTGCCATATTAAATCTCCCGAAACATCATCTCAAACTATATTAATTCTGCCCTGAATCCGGCTGTTTTTTCTGAAATAGCCGGATTCTTTTTGTTTTCAATTGAAATATAAAAACTATCACAGTCTAAAACAATAATTGTATCTTTGTACCGCAATGTAAGGTTTTTGAATACAATGTCAAACAATTTTTAATAAGTTTAATTGTTTCAGAAACAAAAATGCTGATTTCATATTTAAAATCTATTTATTTGCTTGTGAAAGCTGAATTTGTTGGCTAAATGAAACAAACAGAAAGCATTATCTCAGTCGCTAATGTAACACATACATTTGGCGATAAAACCGTATTAAAAAACGTCGACCTCGAAGTAAGCAAAGGGGAGTTTGTAACTATTTTAGGTCCATCGGGATGTGGGAAAACCACCCTGATGCGTATAATTGGAGGTTTTCAGAAAACCCGTCATGGTAAAATCGCCATTCATAGTCGCGAAATGACCAACACGCCCCCACATCTACGTCCGGTAAATACCGTTTTTCAGCGTTACGCCCTTTTTCCTCACCTCAATGTATTTCACAATGTGGCCTTTGGTCTGCAATTGAAAAAACTATCGAAAGCCGAAATCGATAAAAAGGTGAAACAAGTCCTCAAAATGGTAAGCATGACCGGTTACGAAGAACGTGATGTAAACTCCTTATCAGGCGGACAACAGCAACGCATTGCCATCGCCCGGGCTATTGTAAACGAACCACAGGTTCTGTTACTCGATGAGCCGTTGGCTGCACTCGACCTTAAAATGCGAAAAGACATGCAAATGGAAATCAAAGCCATGCACCAAAAGCTGGGCATTACCTTTGTATATGTAACGCACGATCAGGAAGAAGCACTAACACTGAGCGACCGTATAGTGGTTATGAGCGAAGGCGAAATACAACAAATTGGGACTCCGGCCGAAATTTACAATGAACCTGCGAACTCTTTTGTTGCCGATTTTATTGGCGAAAGCAATATACTTAACGGAACAATGATTGACGACAGTTGGGTTGAGTTTGCCGGCCATAAATTTGAGTGTGTCGACAAAGGTTTCGGACAAAACACACCGGTCGATGTAGTGGTACGCCCTGAGGATATATTTATCTTCGAAGTATCGGACATTGCGCAGTTTACCGGAACTGTAACATCCTGCACTTTTAAAGGTGTACATTACGAAATGATGGTGACAACTCCTGAAGGATATGAGTTTATGATTCAGGATTACAACAGTTTTGAAGCAGGAAGAACTGTTGGAATGAAAATTAAGCCGTTCGACATCCATGTAATGAAAAAAGAACGTCTGTGTAATCAGTTGAATGCTGTTTGTACCGATAAAAACACGGTGAAATTCTTCGGCAAAAGCATTGAATGTGCTGGTTCTGAGCTGGCAGAAAGAGGAGATGAAGTTGAAATTGAAATTGCATTTGAAGATATTATTCTGAATGACAATGAAGAAGAAGGCCTATTACAAGGCAGTATTAAGTATATATTATACAAAGGCGACCATTATCATTTAACCATTCGTACCGACGACGATCAGCTCATTTATGCCAATACCAATGATATTTGGGACGAAGGAGACAGAGTGGGTGTTAGTTTTGTTACGGATTCAGTACGCATTGTTTCATCCAAAAACCAATAGAACCGTGAAAAAGCTATTCTCCTTTTTGGGCAAACGACGCAACTGGTCCATACCATACATACTTTTTCTGGCAGTTTTTGTCATTATCCCGTTGGCACTTATCGTCTATTATGCATTCACCAACAACGAAGGACATTTATCGGTTGTAAACTTTCGCAAATTTCTGATGCAGCCCGAAGCCATGAATACTTTTGTGTATTCCGTGGGAATTGCGATGATTACTACCATTTTATGTTTAATTCTGGGTTACCCCGCTGCGTATATTATGAGCCGGATGAATACCGGAATAACCCAATTGCTGGTACTATTATTTATCTTACCCATGTGGGTAAATTTTCTTATACGTACCTTGGCCACAGTAGCCATGTTCGATTTTCTGCATATACCGCTGGGTGTAGGTTCATTATTATTTGGCATGGTGTATAATTTTCTGCCTTTTATGATTTACCCCATTTACAATAATCTGAAAAAAACCGACCCGAGTTTAATCGAAGCGGCTCAGGATTTAGGTGCAACACCATCGCAGGTGTTTTTCCGCACCATACTTCCATTATCAGCACCGGGTATTTCAAGTGGCGTTATGATGGTATTTATGCCCGTAATTTCCACATTTGCAATTGCCGAATTACTTACCATGAACAACATTAAGTTGTTTGGTACCACTCTACAGGAAAATATTTACAACGGAATGTGGAACTACGGAGCAGCGCTATCGCTGGTTATGCTTTTACTCATAGGCATTACCTCCTTGCTAAACAGCGAAGGCAATACAAAAGCCGCTGAGGAAGGAGGTTTGTTATGAAAAAATGGTTGACAGGTTCTTATCTGGGTATTTTACTAATATTGCTGTATGCACCCATTTTTATTGTAATTGTTTTTTCGTTTACCGAAGCAAAAGTACTCGGGAACTGGACGGGATTTTCGCTTAAACTTTACCAGTCGCTGTTTACAGGTGGTATTCATCACACGCTAAGCAGCGCCCTGTGGAATACTTTTCTCATAGGCATTATTGCAGCCACATTTTCAACTATTCTGGGCACAATGGCAGCAATAGGGATTTACAATATGAAACCCGGCAGTCGGAAAACACTGCAAATGCTGAACACAATCCCCATTCTTAACCCGGATATTATCACTGCAATATCGTTGTTTCTGCTTTTCGTGAGTCTGGGCGTATCGCAGGGATATAGTTCGGTGATTCTGGCACATATCACCTTTTGTACACCCTACGTGGTACTCAGTATTTTGCCTTTTCTTCGTCAAATGAACGATAATTTATACGAGGCTGCACTCGACCTCGGAGCTACGCCATTCTACGCTTTGCGAAAAATATTGTTGCCTCAGTTACGTCCGGGCATGCTCAGTGGCTTTATACTTGCGTTTACACTTTCTATCGACGACTTTGTGGTGACACTGTTCAATATCGGAAACGAAGGTCTTGAAACACTCTCAACATATATTTATGCCGATGCCCGCAAAGGCGGATTAACACCCGAATTACGACCACTTACCGGAATTATATTCGTACTGGTATTAATTTTCTTATTGGTTATTAACCGCCGTTCGGCAAAAAAGAGTATGAAAGATGAAGCAATCTATTAAACCGGTATGGTTATACTTGCTGGTTGCAACTGCACCTATTCTGTTTCTTTCTGCATGTCAGCAAGAAGATGAAGCACGTACAAAAATCCTCAAAATATACAATTGGGCCGACTATATCGACGAAGATTTACTTACTGAATTTCCGGCCTGGTACAAAAAGCAAACCGGCGAAGATGTAAAAATTGTATACCAGGTGTTTGACATGACCGAAGTGATGTATACCAAAATAGCACTTGGGAAAGAAGACTTTGACCTCGTATGCCCTACACAAGCCATTATCCAACGAATGATGCACAATAATTTGGTTTTACCATATAATAAGAATATTGGCACATCAGCGGCATACTTTAACAACATATCGCCTTTTATCCGCAACGGACTCAAAGCCTTTAGCTTACCCGGCAAAAATGCATCGGATTACATAATACCCTATATGTGGGGAACTTCAGGCATAATGTACAATACAAAGCTCATTTCCGAACAGGAAGTTAGCTCATGGGGATGCTTTTGGAATCCGAAAAACAAGGGTAAGATGCTTATGAAAGATAGTTATTGGGATGTATACAACATTGCAGCCATTTATGGCGACTATCAGAACATTCGTACAGGCAAACGCACACTTTTCGATGTAGCTAACGCACATACTCCTTCGGACATTAAACTTGTAGAAAACAAGATAAAAGAAATGCGCCCCTACCTGGCCGGATGGGAAGCCGATTTTGGCAAGGAAATGATGACCCGTGGCGAAATTTGGTTTACTTATGCCTGGAATGGCGATGCCGTATGGGCCATTGAGGAAGCTGATGCCGTTGGCGTTTCGCTGGAATATACTGTACCCCTCGAAGGGAGTAATATTTGGTTCGATGGATGGGTAATCCCTAAATACGCAAAGAATGTAAAAGCCGCCAGTTATTTTATGGCCTATCTTTGCCAATCAGAAGTGGCTTTGCGAAATATGGATGTATGCGGTTATTCAAGTGTTATAGCAACACCCGAAATTGCCGATGCTCAAACCGACGATGAAATAGAAGAGTATTCTAACTTGCGTTACTTCTTTGGCAAAGGATACGAAAAAATGCACATCAACCCTATTCAATACCCTGATAGTAATATAATAGCCCGCTGTGCCATTATCAATGATTTTCTGGATAAAAACGATACCGTACTTGAGATGTGGAGCCGCGCAAAAGGCGACAGTATGAATGTGGGAATGGCGATATTTATTTTCGGCGCATTTTTTCTGCTTGCCGTGTGGTTGATTTTTAGACGAATAAAAACCCTCAAGCGAAAAAAAACTAAGCTACGGATTTAGTTACCTGATAAGTCCTTGAAACGACGTTCGTTTTCGAACCAAACTGCCAAGCTAAAAAAACATCCTCCAATAAAACTTCCAAATGAGATGGCTATTGAGGTTTCAACAATGGCTACCGGATTGAATATCAGCCGATAAATTATATTAAAAAGAATGGTTACAAACCCGTATACAAAACCGGTGAGGAGGCAAAAAAGTATTTTTCTTTGCCTCCACTTTGTCCATTTTTTATAATTTCTCTTATTGACTAAAAACATTGTTAAAATCCGATTGATTTCAAATTCAATCCCGCTTTTTCGTCCAGCCCGAACATCAGGTTAAAGTTTTGTACGGCTTGTCCCGATGCGCCTTTCAGAAGGTTGTCAATCATGGATATAATCAACAATTTATCGCCGTGTTTTTCAAGATACACAATGGCCTTGTTGGTATTCACCACCTGTTTCATATCCGGATTCTTGCTAACCATAAATGTAAAGGCAGCATCCTTGTAATACTGCTGATAAAGCGTCTTTGCTTGGTCGAGCGACAAACTACAATTAATATAAGATGTCACAAAAATTCCCCGGGCAAAATTACCACGTACCGGAATAAAATTAAGGTCTTTATCAAAACCCGGTTGCAATTGCTCAAGCGACTGTCCGATTTCCTGCAAATGCTGGTGTTCAAAAGCTTTGTACACCGATATATTGTTATTTCGCCAGCTAAAGTGTGATGTCGACGATGGTTTCACACCGGCACCGGTTGAGCCGGTAATAGCATTTATATGCACTTCATCGGTCAATAAACCCGCTGATGCCAATGGTAAAAGTCCCAACTGAATAGCCGTTGCGAAACAGCCCGGATTAGCAATCCGGTTCGCATTTTTTATTTCATCTCGATTCAATTCAGGTAAGCCGTAAACGAAATCGTGATCGGTACGTTTTTCACGGTAGTCGGTAGATAAATCTACAATTTTCACACCTACCGGTATCTCATTCGACTCAACAAACTTTTTGCTGTCGCCATGTGCCGAGCATAAAAACAAAGCTTCTACCTCATTCAGAGGCAACTCCGAAGTAAAAACCATATCCGTTTCGCCTACCAAACCACTGTGCACATCAGTCAGGGGATTACCAGCATTGCTACTGCTATTTACAAAAACGACTTCTACATTCGGGTGATTTACCAAAATGCGCAACAATTCACCGGCGGTATACCCGGCGCCGCCAATTACGCCAACTTTAATTTTTGTCATGAAAATATACTTTTTCTTATATCAAATATAAATCAACATCACAATCAGAAACCAAAAAATAAAAATTATCCAGCTCCATTTATAATACTTCACCTTACGCTTTTTATGATTCAATGCATACATTAAAAACAATACAGAGAAAACACCACCTAACACTTCTAAAGTATGCAAAGTGTTTTCACTAACGCGAGTTGCCTTGTTCATTGCTGCAAACTTATCGTAAGCAAATATTACAGCACTTATTAAATTGATGCTTATTAAAAAAATTCCGACTAAATTGATGAGTGTCATAATGAAAAATATCTGGTTATCTCCATATTATACATAGACAAGAAAAATCATCAACACTGGGTCATCGTTTTACTCCTGTAGTAAATCGGGGCGTAAACGTTTTGTACGCTCTACCGACTGCTGATGATTCCACTCATCAACCTTTGCCTGATGCCCCGAAAGCAATACATCGGGTACTGTCCATCCTTTGTACTCGGCCGGACGTGTGTAAACCGGCGGTGCCAGTAAATTATCCTGATACGAGTCGGACAAGGCCGATTGTTCATCGCCAATAGCTCCGGGTATTAACCTTACAATAGCATCGGCCATCATGGCAGCAGGTATTTCACCTCCTGTAAGCACAAAATCGCCAATTGATATTTCACGCGTAATCAGATGTTCCCTTACCCGGTGGTCAATGCCTTTGTAATGTCCGCAAAGTATAATAATATTCTCCAGCATCGACATACGGTTAGCCATCGGCTGATTAAACTTTTCCCCATCAGGTGAGGTATAAATTACTTCATCGTAGTTACGCTCCGATTTCAGTTGCGTCAGTATCCGGTCGATAGGCTCAATTTGCAACACCATGCCAGCACTAAACCCAAAGGCATAATCATCCACTCTACGGTGCTTATTCGTAGTGTAATCGCGTAAATTATGCACCTGTACATCCACAAGTCCCTTTTCGCGGGCACGCTTTACAATCGAAAAATTCAGAGGGCTTTCGAGCAATTCGGGAACTGCCGAAATAATATCTATACGCATCAAAAACAGGGGAAATATAAAATTATCAATCTATTACAGATGCAAAGTTACAAAAAATCTGTCAGTTTACAGATTTGCTGCCAACCATTTGCGCATTTCGTCGGGCGTTTTAGCACATCGACGGGCATAGTCGGCCAACTGCTGTTCATCAATTTTGCCTATTGTAAAGTATTTTGATGCTTTGTGCGCAAATATTAAACCACTCACAGAGGCATTCGGATACATGGCGCCATTCTCAGTAAGAGTAATACCCGTTTCGCCAAAATTCACCAGTTTATCCAGCGTAAATATCAACGATTGGTCGGGCAACGATGGGTATCCAATAGCCGGACGTATGCCCTGATAGTGGGTTTTAAAAAACTCGCTCAGATTAAATGGTTCTGAAGGGGCATAGCCCCACACCTGTTTACGTACCTTGTAATGCAACCATTCGGCAGTAGCCTCGGCCAGGCGGTCGGCCAGCGTTTTCACCAGTATAGCCTCGTACATATCTTCATTTTTTTCAAAACCGGCAGCAAATTCATCGGCTCCTTTTACTGTATTGGCAAACACCCCCACATAGTCATCTGCTGGTTTCAAAAAGTCGGCTAAAGCATAACAAAAGCCATCTGTCGACGGTTTTTGCTGACGCAGGGTAGGTATCACCACCTGCTCATCGCCGTCCCTTTCAACCACTATATCATCGTCCACAGCGTGAGCCTTATAAATTCCCACCATGGCATTAATGGTTAATATTTTTTCGTCCTTAAAGCGGCGCAACATTGCCTGAGCATCCTTGTATAGCTTAAGTGCCTCTTCTGCCTTTTCGCGTTCGATGCCCTCAAACTTTTGCAACCATCCTACCCGGCACGAACCACAATCGCACACGGTTTGTATATCGTCGTACTTTCCGTTGAGCCGCCAGGCCATAAAAAAGAATGTCCAGTGTATAAACGGAACTATTTCGCGCAGATCAATATCGTTAAAACGGCTTACACCGGGAGTATTTGGAGTCATTTGAAATAATTAGAAGTTAGAAATCTGAAAATATAAGCTGGAGAACAGAACGCTGATAATGGAAAGTTTACATCAGTATAAATACATCCAACAATTCTTCTTCAATAACGATATTAAAGCATTAATAAGCTGATGGCCATTATTGCCATTCCACCTACAAACCCGGCTATCGAATAGTGATGTTCGCCATATTTCTCGGCTCCCGGCAAAAGTTCATCAACCGATATAAACACCATAATACCTGCTACCGAAGCCATAAGCAGACCCAGCGTGAAGTCCGACATAAATGGAAGCAATATAAAGTAACCAACCAACCCACCAATAGGCTCAGCCATACCCGATGCAAACGATAACCAAAAAGCTTTGCGACGACTACCTGTTGCATAAAAAACAGGTACCGACACCGCTATTCCTTCCGGAATATTGTGGATGGCAATTGCTATCGCAATGGGTATAGCTATTTCGGGCGAAACCATTGCCGATGTAAAGGTAGCCATCCCCTCCGGAAAGTTATGTATTCCTATGGCGAGTGCCATCATTATACCCATTCGTTTCAGTTGCTTTTCTTTTTGACTACCCATATCTTCCACTGAGCGCATTTCGTGTGGATTTTCGGCATTTGGTATCAGCATATCAATGGCATAAATCAGCGCAATACCTGCAAAAAACGCCCCTACCGTAATTGGCTCTGGCCATTGTGTACCACTTTTGTGCAATAACTCCAGCGCCTGCGGAAATATCTCCACAAACGACACATATACCATAACACCCGCCGAAAACCCCAACGCTGTCGACAAGAACCGGGTATTTGTTTTTTTTGTAAAAAAAGCCAGTGCACTACCTATACCAGTGCTTAAGCCCGCAAACAAGGTTAAGGCCAATGCAAATATTATTGAATTTTCCATCTTTCGTTTTAATTGAATGTATCAAAACACAAAGTTAGCATAATTTGTTCGCCTAACTCCCCTACTCTACTACTTATAATAAGGTATTTTTACGAGTATTTATTCTAATATCAATAAATTGAGGCACAAAAAAGGCATTTATACATTTCAGACCCAATCTACCGAAAACTATAACGTACCACCACTCTCCATTCTGATTTCTGATTGCCTGTAATTGCTTCATATCCGCTACCCACTTCTTTTTTATCATTCGAATAAACTGTCTGTCCCCACTTGCACCAGATATCTAAACTCCGGTTAATGGCATAATGCGCATTCAAAAAATAGCGCATACCACTTCCGTAATACATGGGTATCGAAAAAGCATACAAAACATCCGACTCATATAAATAAAATCGGGTATCGTACGAAGGCGAATCAAAATACATGCAACGCACATCCACACTTAACGGGAGTTTTCGAAAGCTATAGCTAATTTCCTGATAAGCCGCAAATCCAAATTTTGCAGCATTCACCGACGAATCTGAAAAGGAAAACTCCAACAGATTCTTTGAACGAAACCCCTGCTGATTATAAATCAATTGATAACGTGCAGACATCTTTCTATATGTATACAAAGTATGAACAATTGCATCGTCTGATACATTCTTCTGCATTCGCGAGGATTTTATGCGCCAATTCATCGACAGGTTTCTTTTAGGTGTATAATCAGCCATGGCAAACAGGCTCATACCAGTCGAAGGTGCACTTACACCATATTTTAACCACGGAAAACGGTAACTATCGGCATAAGCTGAGATCTTCCAATACTTAAATGGCCGCACTTCTACTCCGGTATATATACCTGTTTCGTTATTCACCTTACTACCCGATGTAAAAGCATTTGCATGGAAAGTATCGTATGTACTTAAATAATTTCGCCATAAACTCACAAAACTCAACCGACTGACTGGCGAGACAATTATTCCATTTACAGTAGCCCATCCTCCTGAACTTGTGCGTGCAGTCTCACCAAAGACACTAAATGATTGCCACCGAAAACGATAATCCAATCCTATGGTTGTTTGATTTTTTCCTTCAAAATAATCCCGCTTATACACTTCGTCTCCGGCAATTCGGGGTACATCCAGTGTCGTTTTCATAGCGGTTAATCCCAATCGCATAAATTTCAAGAAAACATGAGCATTCAGACCAACTACCTGTTGCGAAACAGCATTTCTCCGTTCCCGTTCGGTATTTGTTCTGTGATATCCATCTTCGTCAAATGAGCTAAAACATCCACCGGTTGTATCTGCATCATACTTTCGGAAAGAGTAGAATGCCGATAAATTAGTTTTTCCAAAAGCAACCGTACAGCCAGCCCCTCTGAAAAATGAAAATTCATTGGTTGAAGTGGATTTTCGTAATCCTGACTCTCTGTTGTTTACATTCAAAACATAACTGCCCGGCGACACACTATAACCATTGTTAACCACCAAGCCCTGACCAAAATTTGCTTTGAAATCACCTAAAATCAGCGTTTTTATTCGCCCCAGATTATTTATCTGTAAAACACCCGAAAATGAGTCAAAGATTTTATTGGTTTTACTCCAAAAAGGCTCACCGGCATCTTTCTCGGCTGTTAAATTGGCTTGTATGTACTTCCCCGATTGCACTCCCACTCGCAAAGAATGATAGAGTGGATTGCCTGCGTATGGTGTGGTTATGTTTCCCGATGAATCGACCCTGTTTTTATAGCCATCTTTTTTCTCCACAACTCCATCCATTCTGTATATTACTGAGGAACGAATTTTACGAACAAGTTCCTGATACTCCGGAAATTTTGTTTCCTTTTTTATGGCTCCTAATCTTACAAAGGGTAACATACGTCTTATGTCGGTCATATCAAAACCCGGTACAAGTTTTAATTCAAATAACGAGTTTAATTGCCCATAACTATAAATATAGGCCTGCAAATTTTCAATTTGTAAATCGGATAAAAACACCAGCTTTTCTAACTGTTCCTTTTTAGCAGTATTTAAGTCAAGAGCTGCATCGGCCAACGATATTAAATCAGCATAAAACGACTCATAATCAGGCGAATTACCGGACTCAGCCGAATATTGTTCAAAAATATCATTTATAATTTCTTCAATTTTCGACAAATCTCTCTCTTGCGCAACAAGTCTAATCGACACAAAACAGAGTAAAATCAAAGTAATTCGCCTCAATTTCATTTTTTAGAATCTACTAATGAAAGTGATACAAAAGCCGAGTTCGATATACCAAATAACGGATGAAGTGAAGTGCGTAACCGAAATGAGAACCAGCGATAATGCAAACCTACTCCTAATTCAGGCACCAGATATTCATTGTATTCAAGTCCTGATGAGACCGAAAGGAAATTCTTTATACAATAATCAAATCCTCCGGCAATTCGGTAGTTTCCATCAAGAATTTTATCGAGTTGAACAAGAGTTTTAAAATTATCAGACGCATTCCACCTGAAACCCAATGCAAATATGGATGAAATGGTTTTTACACTTTGCTCTGATTTAAGTTGCAACTGAGTAGGATTAAAAGTACTGAAACCGACAATAACCGATTCAGACAGTTCAACCTGAGCTCCGATTTGGGGTATTAGTAGTCCAAATCGTCGGTTCGATTCCCCAAAATAGACTGAAAGGTAGTTAAACTGTACGCCCAAATGCAGGGGGCCAAAATTACGTGCCAGAACAATTGCCATCAGCCACTCGTTATAGCTCTGGTTACCAAAAAAGCTACTGTTAACAGCTGTATGTAACAATTGTGAGGGAAAAGCCACAAAAACCGATTTACTGGCAAGCGCCTGTAAACCAAATCGTTGCTCATAGCCAATACCCATAGCAGGTCGAGTAAAAGATGTAAGCGAAGCCGGGTTGGCAAAGGCCGAATAAAGGCTGTAATCGGCCACCTCAGCACCTGCTACTGATGCAGAAGAAGGAACAACACTTGTGACCTGGCTTACAGTATTTTGCACACACAATGCGATCAATGTAAATAGTAAGATGGTTTTCATAGCACAAACAAATTTTAACGGACACAGTAGAAATAAAGGCAAAGCAAAAATACAAATTTCTGTATATTTTCCAATAAGAGAATGTTAAATTATAAGTACAATCCCCCTATAAATAAAGATTTTCAGTCAATTTATAGCAATATGCAAAGATTATTTTTATCATTGTAATATTTTTTATACATTTGCTCAATACATTTTTTTTTAACTAAAAAACATCGATTAGGAGAGCGTTGATTTATGGCCGGTTTATTTGAAATACTAAAGAAAAAATTATCCCCAAAGAAAAAAGTTCAGGAATCAGAGAAGTCGATAATAAGGCGACGGATACGTAACAAGAAAAACATTCTGAGCGACATGGACAAAAATTCGGGCGCCAGTGCTGTGTTCGAAAAACTTGAAAACCTACCTGAATTTATCGAAGCAAAGTCAGTTTTGTTTTACTGGTCATTATCCGACGAAATGCCCACACACTACTTTATTGAAAAATGGAGCGGAAAAAAACAGATTTTACTCCCCATGGTAAAAGGCGATGACATGCTGATAAAACCTTATACAACTACAGATGAGCTTCGTAAAAGTGACATGGGTATTTGGGAACCCGAAACTCAACGCGAATACCTCAAGACTATTGACCTGGCCATAGTTCCGGGTATCGCCTTCGACAAAAAAAAGAATCGAATGGGTCGGGGTAAAGGTTACTATGACAGGTATTTGCAAAACAAAAACATTGTGAAAATTGGTATCGGGTTCGATTTTCAATTACTCGAAAATCTACCTGTAGATGCACACGATGTAGCACTGGATATAATTATCACCCCCAACTATCTGATTCGCTGAACTTAAAAACCGAGTGGTCGAATTACTGTTTCAGGACTCAACAATTGATGAGTTAAATGGGTGTGTTGCCACAAAAAAGCGATGGTTTGCAGATTCGCGGTTTTGACATCAGCAACGACCTGTAATAGCATGGATTTTACCAATAGCGGTATAGGGTAAGGATGTAAAACAGCATAGTTCTGATGGATAAAATCCGACAACGACTCCGGCCTTTGTAAGCATATATGCAATACAGTTTGTTCCGTAAGGCGAAAAGTATCGGGTAAAAGCTCATTTTCTTCACAATGATAAACCATGGCTGAATCGTCGAATCCTGAAGCATTACCCGTTATCGTATGCAAACTTATTATACCATCAAAAAAAAGGGTATTAGCCCGCTCATGTTGACCATCAAATATATCGGCACAGTAAAGTGTGTTGGTTGCCGGATTGGATAATACTACAGCATTTCGAAGTACTTTACCCGTTGTATCCACTAATATCTGACTCGCATATGCCTTCATTTGCCAAAAAGCCTAATTAACGCAGGTCGCTTTCACGTGGCACAACTTTTCGCTTAGCATCCTTTATGGACTTCGAAATGGCACTTTTTTTACCTTTAACAGGTGCCGTTGTGGCTTTATTCAACTCATCAAGTACTTTCAGAATACTATCCTGAGCTAAAGCATCGTAGTAACGTAAAAGCTGAATACTGTCCACACAGCCCACTAAACTTGCTTTTTTTGCACTATAACCAAGAATTTCGCCCGAAAGGGAGTCGATACGGCATTTTTTACGCGCATAAAATGTAACAGTATAGCGACGCAGCAAACTATCGCTTATGGTTTTAAATACGATACTATCGGAAGTTTTATCGGCATAATGAATACGAATATACGCCCGCTGGTTTTTGTATGTATTTTGCTTACCAAACCGGTGCAAAAACGACAAACTATATTTATCCTTCCAAAGCAAATTAGTATATCGAACAACAAAATGTATGCGTGAAGTAGCGCTGTCTTTACTAAAACAGTATTTACGTTCAGGTAAGGGCCAAATATCGGTTTTACTCTTGCGTAACAACATTGAATCCTCCGGATGAAAGTATCCGGCTGCCACCTTCTTGTCAAGCTCGGTAAGTTGAGCTACCACATCAATATAAACTCTATCGAATTTTTTAGGATTTTTACTATACCAAACAAGCGATGAATCGAAATCGGCTTTGGTTATACGATGCTTTTTCAACAATGCATTGTAGTAATAAATATTCTCTCTGTCATCTGCATTACCCATACCTTTGGCCATCAACGAACCATCTAACCGATGTAAATCAACCAGAAAATCAGTCATTTCAGAGCGCGAAAGCACATTATCGGGGCGATTACTACATGCCACCAATAACACAGCCAGTAAAAGGCCTGCAAAAAACTTTAGTTTATTCTGCATTTTCAACCACTTCTTTGGGTTTTTCCAAACTCTCGTTCAAATCCTTACGGTAAAACAATAAAATAACAACTACAGCCACGCTAATAGCTGAATCGGCAATATTGAATACCGGACTAAAAAACAAAACTTCGCCGGCGGCATTTTTAATAATCGGGAAATAAAGCATATCCACTACCTTTCCATAAAAAAGCGGGGCATAGCCACCTGTTTCAGGTAGGAAAGTAGCCGGCATGCCGTAACTCTCGCTGAATAATAAGCCATAAAACATCGAATCAAAAATATTTCCGGCTGCGCCTGCTGCCAGTGCCGAGACAGCCAATATATAACCATGACGGGCATTCTTTTTGATAAGTGTATAAACAAAATAACAGAGCACACTCACAGCAACAATCCGAAACAGTGTTAAAAACAACTTCCCGATTATTTCCATCCCAAATGCCATCCCATTGTTTTCAACAAAAAGAATCTGGAACCAGCCAAATACGTCAACATGCTCACCAAGAGCAAAATTAAGTTTTATAAACACCTTACTCGCCTGATCGACAAGCAGAATGACAAAAACTAACAGAAAAGCCTTTTTTGTAATGGACATTGTAATAATCTAGAAATTAATTTAATATACTTAAAATCAACAGCTTTAAAAACACAAATTTCGGCAACCGTGTTCACCACCATTGCCGAAACTGTTCTATCTATACCTTCATTAACGCTTATTATCGTTTTTAGCTTCTATACTCAAAGTGGCATGAGGTACGGCTCTCAGTCGTTCTTTAGGAATTAGTTTTCCCGTTTCGCGACATACGCCATAGGTCTTATTCTCAATACGTACCAATGCCGCCTGTAAATGTTGAATAAATTTCATCTGACGTTGAGCCAATCTACCCGACTCTTCTTTCGACAAAGTAGCAGCACCTTCTTCAAGCACTTTGAAGGTAGGCGAAGTATCCATTATATCATTACCGTCGGCATTGGATACACCATCGCGCAACAATTCATAATCCTTTTGAGCTTTCGCCAATTTATCGAGTATTAACTCTTTAAATTCAGCCAACTCAACATCCGAGTATCTGGTTTTTTCCGACATAATTGTAACTTTTTATTCAAAAATAAAAAATGTTTCTCTCAACTGTGATTTTCAAAAATATTTCCTGCGAAAGTAACAAATAAATCCGACATTTCAAATTAATTGATCACTTATATTTAGGACAATAAACTACAACTTTTGAATATGGACTTTTACTACAAAATCTTCAAAATCGAGTTCGGTAAACACGTCGAGCTGAGGCACCAGCACCACAGCATTCCCGAGTGTTTGCTGAGCAATATAAGCGCCAAACTCATTCACCGCATCGTTAATCTCATCGCGCGACTCAATTTGTATGGCAATTTTATCTGTAATTTCAAAGCCATTGGACTTTCGGATATTCTGAATTCGATTAACCAACTCACGAGCAATACCTTCGCGTAACAACTCTTCACTTACCGTAATATCAAGTGCAACGGTCAATTTTCCCTCGTTGGCTACCATCCAGCCCGGCATATCTTCGGTAATGATTTCGGCATCTTCCGCTTCAATCAAAACATCGCCCGATGCCAGTTTCAGGGTGTATGTCCCATTGCGTTCTATTTCGCTAATCTCAGTTTTTGTCAACTCACCGAATGCAACAGCTATTTCCTTCATCTGCTTGCCGTACTTCTTACCCAGTGTTTTGAAGTTGGGTTTGATTTTCTTCACCAGATTATCCACATCTTTATCAGCCGAAATAACTTCCAGTTCTTTGATGTTTACTTCGGTTTTTATCAGGTCGGCTACGTAGCTCAATTGCTCAAATGTTTTATCGTCCGGAGCCGGAACTACAGCTTTGCTCAGCGGCTGACGCACCTTTTTCTCGGCTTTTTTGCGCAGTGCCAGAATCATCGAAGTGGTTTGTTGTGCCAATTGCATACATTCTTCCAGATTCGTGTCGATCAGCGATGCATCGTACGATGGAAAGTCAGCCAGGTGAACAGAAATACAGTCCCCAAAATCCCCCTCAAGGTGATTTAGGGGTGCTTTTAAATCCATATACAACTGATCAGCAAAGAACGGAGCGATAGGCGCCATCAGGCGGGCTACCGTTTCCAAACAGGTATAAAGCGTTTGGTAAGCCGCAACTTTATCATCGTCGTACTCACCACCCCAGTAGCGTTTACGGTTCAAACGAACGTACCAGTTACTCAGGTTCTCGCCCACAAAATCAGAAATCGCACGACCCGCGCGGGTAGGCTCGTAGTTTTCGTAGTGCTCCTGCACTTCTTTTACCAAAGTATTCAACAGAGATATAATCCAGCGGTCGATTTCCGGACGTTTTTCCATCGGGATTTCGGCTTCAGCGTAAGTGAATTTATCCACGTTGGCATACAATGCAAAGAAAGAATAAGTATTATAAAGCGTACCGAAGAATTTGCGACGCACTTCTTCGATGCCTTCTACGTCAAATTTCAAATTGTCCCAGGGCGATGCATTGGTCATCATGTACCAACGCAAGGGGTCGGAACCATATTTTTCGATAGTTGAAAATGGATCAACAGCATTCCCCAGGCGTTTGGACATTTTGTTGCCATTTTTGTCCAATACAAGTCCGTTGGAAATGACGCTTTTGAAAGCAACACTTCCTTTAAACATCGTACTAATTGCATGAAGGGTAAAAAACCAACCTCTTGTCTGGTCAACTCCTTCACTTATAAAATCCGCCGGATAAAAGTCCCCCGACTCAACTAAATCCTTGTTTTCAAATGGATAATGTAATTGAGCAAATGGCATAGCACCCGAATCGAACCAAACGTCAATCAGGTCGAGTTCGCGTTTCATTGGTTTGCCCGAGGCGGACACCAACACAATGCCATCCACATACGGACGATGTAAATCGATATTTTTTACCGAGTAATTGTCGGCAGTATATATACCTGTTTTGAAGTTTTTATACGGATTTTCGGTCATGAATCCGGCAGCAATTGATTTCTCAATTTCACTCATCAATTCTTCCACCGAACCAATACAAATTTCTTCAGTACCGTCTTCCGAACGCCAGATAGGAAGCGGAGTTCCCCAGTAGCGACTGCGACTCAGGTTCCAGTCCTGCAGGTTTTCCAACCATTTACCGAAACGACCAGTTCCGGTTGAAACCGGCTTCCAGTTGATGGTATTATTCAGTGCAATCATCTCTTCGCGACAAGCAGTTGTGCGAATAAACCAGCTATCCAGTGGATAGTACAATACAGGTTTGTCTGTTCGCCAACAGTGCGGATAATTGTGCGTATGTTTTTCTATTTTGTAGGCCAGACCTTGTTGTTTCAGCATGATACAGATTGAAACATCCAGTGTCTCGTCCTGATCAGTCAGGTTGGCATCGTAGGCATTTTTCACATAACGGCCTGCAAATTCTTTGTATTTCTCAACATCCACTTTTTCTGTTACAAACGCTGCATCCAAATCTTCGATGGTGAAGAATTTTCCGCTGCGATCCACCATTGGCTGGCGGTTGCCGTCTTTGTCAATCAGCAGCATTGGCGGAACGCCGTTTTGTTTGGCTACGCGGTCGTCATCGGCACCAAAAGTAGGTGCAATGTGTACAATCCCTGTACCGTCTTCG